>DSLFC04102__coassemble_517_pt1 | contig 69243 bp, 58 predicted proteins | sample DSLFC04102__metabat2_low_PE_037 | metagenome-assembled genome bin DSLFC04102
ATTTTGGAGGTTTGACGATGCATTTCACTTTGCCGCGCTGGGAGGCGCTGCCGGATCTGGCGCTGTATATGGACCAGGTGCTGCTGGTGCTGAATACGGCCCTGGGGCCGGTGACCGTGGGCGAGGGCCCGGCGGTGACGGCCAGTATGGTCAACAACTATGTCAAGCTCAAGCTGACGGCCCCAGCGGAGAAGAAGAAGTACGACCGGGCCCATCTGGCCAAGTTTCTGATGATCTGCCTCTTAAAAAAGGTCCTGTCCATGCAGGAGATCGCTGCGATACTCTCGCTGCTGGAGGCCGATTCTCTGGCCGCCGGCTACGACGGCTTCGCCGGGGAGCTGGAGCGGCTGGTGGAAAACCCCGAAGCGCCGGCGGGCGCGGATTGTCCGGCGGCGGCTGCGGCGGCCCTGCGGGCCGTGGCCTGCAAAATCACCGTGGAGCGTCTGCTGCACGAAAAAACCCTTGACAACGGCCCGGGAATGTGATACCATACCTAAGGTTATGAAAAGAAGGAGCGGCGGCCCCGCACCTCACCTTCAGCGCAGAGCGAAAAGGTTCTTAAAACACATACTTCTTCGCCAAACCTGGCGGGTGTTTTTTGCGGGTGCCATCGTGCATCCGCGTTTTTTATTTTGGAGGTGTTTCACATCGGTAAACTAGAACATCAGCTCAATGAGGAGATCCGCGATAAGGAAGTTCGGCTCATCGGCGCAGACGGCGCACAGCTGGGGATCATGTCCTCTGCCGATGCACAGAGACTTGCCTACGAAAAGGATCTGGATCTGGTGAAGATCGCGCCCAACGCCACGCCGCCGGTCTGCAAGATCATGGACTACGGCAAGTTCCGCTTCGAGCAGATGAAAAAGGAAAAGGAAGCCAAGAAGAACCAGCGGGTTGTGGAGATCAAGGAAGTCCGGATGTCGCCCAATATCGACACCAACGACTTCAACGTCAAGCTGAAGAATGCGCAGAAGTTCCTCAAGGACGGCAACCGCGTCAAAGTGACTGTGCGGTTCCGGGGCCGGGAGATGGCCCATACCTCCATTGGCGAGGTTCTGTTGAAGCAGTTCGGCGAGCAGTGCGCCGAGATCGCCACCGTTGAGAAAAATCCCAAGCTGGACGGCCGGCTGATGACCATGTTCCTCAGCCCCAAGACAGCGGCCAAATAAACCCATTATACGGAAGGAGAACCCATCATGCCGAAATTCAAGACCCATAGCGGCGCTAAGAAGAGATTCAACCTGACCAAGTCCGGTAAGGTGAAAAGAGCCCACGCCTTCAAGAGCCATATCCTCACCAAGAAGACCACCAAGCGCACCAGAAATCTCCGGAAGAATGGCTACGCCGATATCACCAACAGCGCCGCCATCCGTGAGATGATTCCGTACAAATAATTCGGTTTTTCAGATAGGAGGATAACGAAATGGCAAGAGTCAAAGGCGCAATGATGACGCGCAAGAGAAGAAATAAGACCCTGAAGCTGGCCAAGAGCTACTGGGGTTCCAAGTCCACCCACTTCAAGATGGCCAAGCAGGCCGTGATGAAGTCCGGCGTATACGCCTACGTGGGCCGCAAGCAGAAGAAGCGTGAGTTCCGGCAGCTGTGGATCGCCCGTATTTCCGCCGCCGTCGCCCCCCTGGGCCTCAACTACTCCCGCTTTATGTACGGCCTGAAGAAGGCCGGCGTGGAGATGAACCGCAAGACCCTCTCCGAGATGGCCATTCAGGACCCCGCCGCCTTCGCCCTGCTGGCGGAGACCGCCAAGAAGGCCCTGTAAGAAAGCACATAAGAGGACACGGATCACCCGCGTCCTCTTTTTCGTATTCGCGCAGAGGACCCCGGGTATGCCGTAGGGCGGCATGCCCACATGCCGCCGCAACCGGGCTGCGTCATCCGCGGGCCCGGTGCTTCCGGCAGTGCGGTCCGGGCGGATATAAAATCCGCCCCTACGGACACGGCCCCGGTCTTCTCGTAGGGGCGGCCTGTATGGCCGCCCGAACAGGCCCGCGATTCCCGCCGCACCCGCGCCGAACGCCGTAGGGCGGCATGCCCACATGCCGCCGCAGCGTGTCGAAAAAGTCTTTTCGCCACGCTGTGCGTATTTTTAAACTTTCTAAAAAGTTTAAAAATACGTGTCGATTGAACGCGAAGGGGGCTTTTTGCCCCCTTCACACTTCCCCCGCTGCTCTGTCACAGACATCTTCAGCGAGGTTTTTCGACAGTCTGGGGCGGCATGCCCACATGCCGCCGCAACCGGGCTGCGTCCTTCGCAGGCCCGGTGCTTCCGGCGGCCTGCTGCGGCGGGGTGTGGGCGCCCCGGATGATCCGATTTACCAAGGAGGAAAACTTATGCGGTATCAGGCAGTTTTGTTCGATATGGACGGCGTTTTGATCGAATCCGAGTGGCTGATGCGGGCCACGGCCATCCAGGCGCTGGCCGACTACGGCATCCGCGCCCAGGACGAGGATTTTATGGAATTCACCGGCTGCGGCGAGGACCGGTTTATCGGCGGCGTGGCCGAGAAGCACGGCGCGGTCTATGACAAGGCCATGAAGGAGCTGGCCTATGACTACTATGGCAAGCGGGTGATGACCGAGGTGGAGATTCCCGCCGGGGTGGGGGAGATGCTGCAAGCGCTCCATGCCCGGGGATTGAAGCTGGCGGTCTGCTCGGCGGCGGATCTGCGGAAGGTGAAGTACAATCTGGCCGCCGTAGGCGCGCCGGAGTCCCTGTTCACCGCCCTGGTCACCGGGTCCGACGTGGAGCGGAAGAAACCCTTCCCGGATATCTACCTGGAGGGAGCGCGCCGGGTGGGCGTGGAGCCCGGGGCCTGCCTGGTGGTGGAGGACGCCCTCAGCGGAATCGCCGCCGGGCACGCCGCCGGGATGGACGTGGCCGCCGTGCCCACCAGCTTTTCGCGAGAGACGCTGATGAAGGAAGCGCACCCCGAGTACCTGCTGGACCGGATTGCCGATTTGCAGGACCTGGAGCAGCTGAAGTGAGGAATTGTGATATCGTCACGGAATCGGGGCATGCTATGTGGTAGGATAAAGCCACAAAGAAACTTGAACCGAGAGGTGATCGATATGGCAGCCCTTACCATCAATCGAGAGAATTTCAACGAAGAAGTCCTGCGGAGCGACAAGCCGGTGCTGCTGGATTTCTGGGCCAGCTGGTGCGGCCCCTGCCGGATGGTGGGCCCCATCCTGGAGGAAATCGCCCAAGAGCGGCCCGACATCAAGGTCGGCAAGATCAACGTGGACGAGCAGCAGGAGCTGGCCTCTGCCTTCCGGGTCATGAGCATCCCCACCCTGGTGGTCATGAAGGACGGCAAGGTGGTCCGCCAATCCGCCGGCGCCCGTCCCAAGGCGCAGATCCTGTCCATGCTGTAAATGACATAGCACCCGCCCCCATTGCCCGGGCGGGTGCCTTTTTATGAAGGGAGAAACGCCGTAGGGGCGGCCTATATGGCCGCCCGAGCAGGCCCGCGATTTGCGCCGCACCCCCGCCGAGCCTCGTAGGGCGGCATGCCCACATGCCGCCGTGACCGGGTACATCGACCACCGGCCCTGCGAAAGCCGCACCCGGTCACGGACGCGCCATGCGCGCTCCTACGAGCCGTGCGTGTTCGGCGGGGCCTACAAGGACGCCAGCTTGGCGCGGTCGGTGAGCTCCACGACGCCCCGGCGGAGCTGGACCATGCCCTCGGATTGGAAGTACCGGAGCATCCGCGTCACCACCTCCCGGGCCGTGCCCAGGTGGTTGGCGATTTTCTCGTGGGTCAGATACAGCGTCTGGCTGCCCTCCAGGGCGCTCTCCTCCAGCAGGAACTGGGCCAGCCGCTGGTCGAACCGCTTCCACATGACCTGCTCCATCAGCCACATGACCTCGGAAAACCGGCTGGCCATGATCTCGTTGGTGTAGTTGGCCAGAGGGGCCGACTGGGCCATCAGAGCCTGAAACCGGTCCGGCGGCACCAGGAGAAATTGGGTGTCCTTTTCCGCCTCGATGGTGATATCGAATTGGATGCTCCGCATCATGCACGAGGCCGAGAGCAGACAGATGTCCCGGGGGAACAGCCGGTAAATGGTGATTTCCCGGCCCTCGGGAGAGAGCAGGCTGGCCCGGAGCTGGCCGGACTCCACCAGCAGCAGGCCCAGACAGTCGTCGCTGCCCCGGTGGAGCACGGCGCCGGCCTGGGCCTGCCGCCGCACCGCGATTTGGGTCAGGGTTTGCCGCTGGGTCTCGGTCAGCTGATCCCACATGGGGAAAAATGCCGCCAGTTCCATCTCAGTACCTCCAAACGCATTGCGTATTTTCTTTCTATTCAGTATAATATAGACTGCGCCGGAAATCAAAGGTGATTTCGTCACGGTACTTTTCGCCCCGATGGGGTATGCTAAAGAAAAAAACGAAAGGGGACATCCCCATGGCAACGATTACGATGAATGATACGCAGTTCCGCGAAGCGATGGACCAGGCCCAGGGCCTGCTGCTGGTGGAGTTCTGGGCGCCCTGGTGCGTCTATTGCCGCCGGATCGGACCGGCGCTTGCCAAGGTGGCCGAGCAGTACGACGGCCGCGTCACCGTGGCCCAGATCAACATTGACGATTATCCGGCCCTGGCCGACGACCAGGGCGTGGAGCTGGTGCCCACCTTCCTGCTCTACCGGGGCGGCACTCTGCTGGATACCATGGTGGCCCCGGATTCCAAAGCCGCCATTGACGCGTTCCTCGCGCCCTATCTGACCTGAGGAGGTTTCTTCCATGGACAAGCTCTATGATGTATTGATTGTCGGCGGCGGCCCCGCCGGATACGCCGCCGCCCTCTACTGCGCCCGGGCGGGTCTCTCCACCGTGGTGCTGGAGAAGCTTTCCGCCGGCGGCCAGATCGCCCTGACCGAGCAGGTGGACAACTACCCCGGCTTTGACGAGGGCATCGACGGCTTCACCCTGGGCCAGAAGATGGAGGCCCAGGCCGAGCGCTTCGGCGCGGAGACCCAGCTCTGCGAGGTCCTGTCCCTGGACCTGACCGGCAAGATCAAGGTAGCCCATACCACCGACGGCGACTTCCGGGGCCGGACGGTCCTCTTGGCCACCGGAGCCAACCCCCGCCCCCTGGGCGTGGCGGACGAGGAGGCCTGGCTGGGCCGGGGCATCCACTACTGCGCGGCCTGTGACGGCATGTTCTACCGGGGCAAGACCGTGGCCGTGGTGGGCGGCGGCAATACCGCTGCCGCCGACGCCCTGCTGCTGAGCCGCGTGGCCAAGGAAGTCCATCTGATCCACCGGCGGGACAGCCTTCGGGCGACGAAGGTCTACCACCAGCCCCTCCAGGAGGCCGAAAACGTGATCTTCCACTGGAACGCCACCGTGGCCGCCCTGAACCATGGCGAGACCTTCACCGGCCTGACCCTCCGGGACAAGAACACCGGGGCATTGACCGAGCTGCCCTGTGACGGCGTCTTCGTCAGCATCGGCCGTCAGCCCAATACGGAGCTGGTGGCGGGACAGGTGGCCCTGGACCCGGCGGGGTACATTGCGGCCGACGAGACCACCCGGACCAATATCCCCGGCGTCTTCGCCGTGGGCGACGTCCGCACCAAGGAGCTGCGGCAGGTGGTCACCGCGGTGGCCGACGGCGCTGTGGCCTCCCACTACGCCGCCGAGTATCTGGCCGAGTGAGCAGCCGCGGCGAATCAACATTCACGGAAAGGACGCCTATGACCTATTTTATCTCTTTCCTGGAGGGGATTATCACCTTCCTCTCCCCGTGCCTGCTGCCGATGCTGCCCATTTACGTCTCCTATTTCGCCGGCGGCGGCGAACGGTCCACCCGCAAGACCCTGACCAATGCCCTGGGCTTTATCCTGGGCTTTACCGTGGTGTTTGTGGCCATGGGCGCGCTGGCCGGGACCCTGGGCAGCTTTTTGAAGTCCCACCAGACCGCCGTCAACATCGTCTCGGGCCTGCTGGTCATCTTCTTCGGCCTGAGCTTCCTGGGCGTGTTCCGCCTGTCCTTCTTAAAGGGCAGCCGCTTCCGGGTGGACGGCGAACATATGGGCTTTTTCTCCGCCCTGATCTTCGGCCTGATCTTCTCCCTGGGCTGGACCCCCTGTGTGGGCGCGTTTTTGGGCTCGGCGCTGGCGCTGGCCTCCCAGCAGGGCCATGTGGTCCAGGGCATGGTCATGCTGCTGGCCTATTCCCTGGGCCTGGGCGTGCCGTTCCTGCTCAGCGCCCTGCTGATCGACAAGCTTAAATCCACCTTTGACTGGGTGAAGCGCCACTACGCCGTCATCAACCGAATCAGCGGCGGCCTGCTCATCGCCATTGGCCTGCTGATGGCCACCGGAACCCTGGGCCGCCTGCTGGCCCTGCTGAGTTAGGAGGCCCTATGAACCAGAAGAAAACGCTTTTGATCGTGGCCGTCGCCCTGGTTGTGCTGCTGGCCGGAGCCGGGGTCCTCTATCGAAGCTTCAGCGCCCAGGTGGAGGCCGACGTGCTGGTGTCCGAGCCCCAGGGGCCGGAGGAGGAACCGCCCGCGGCGGAGGAAGCCCCCGACGAGACGCCGGAGGAGGCGGAAGAGCCGGAAGAGACGGAGGAGGCGGAAGAGCCGCAGCCCGTCCAAGCGCCGGACTTCACGGTGTTCGACGCCGAGGGCAACGCGGTCCGCCTCTCGGACTACTTCGGCAAGCCCATCGTCCTGAACTTCTGGGCCAGCTGGTGCGGCCCCTGCCAGAGCGAGATGCCGGACTTTGACGCCGCCCACCAGACCCTGGGCGAGGACGTCCAGTTTCTGATGGTCAATATGACCGACGGCAGCCGGGAGACCCTGGACACGGCCCAGGCCTTTTTGGAGGAGGCGGGCTATACCTTCCCGGTGCTTTTCGACACCGAGAGCAATGCCGCCATCACCTACGGCGTCTACTCCCTGCCGACGACCTATTTTATTGACGCCGGTGGCTACGCCATTGCCCAAGCCCGGGGCGCCATCGACGCCGAGACGCTCCAAAAGGGCATCGACATGATCTATACACCGTAAAAAACACCCCGCAGCCGTATGAGCTGCGGGGCTTTGTGTGTACCCTCAGAATAAGATCCGGAGAATCACGGCGGCTGCGATCAGCAGCAGGGACAGGGCGGCCAGGAGCCGCATGGCCAGACGGCTGCGGCCGGTGGGTGCGGGGACCGGCGGCAGCTGGCGTTTGCCGCAGACGGGACAGGCTTCTGCCCCTTCTGGCAGCGATGCGCCGCAGTGGACGCAGAAGAACGTCTGCTTCATTGGTTCGCTCCTTTCGGTAAGACAGGGCGTCAGCCCTCCATGGACGCGCTGTAGAGGGCGTTCTTGCTGAACCCGGTTTGGGCGGCGGCCTCCTTGGCGGCGTCCTTGCGGCTGCGCCCCTGTTCCATCAGGGCTGCCACCAGGGCCACGGCCTCCTCCAGGGTGGCCTGCTGGGCCGGGGGCGCTTCCGCGCCCTCCACCACCAGGACGAACTCGCCCCGGGGCGGCGTCTCCCGGTACAGGGCGATGGCCTCGCCCAGGGTGGTGCGGAGGATCTCCTCGTGGAGCTTGGTCAGCTCGCGGCAGAGGCTGATGCGCCGCGTTTCGCCGAAGACCGCGGCCATATCCTCCAGGGTGTGGAGGAGCTTGTGGGGGGCCTCATAGAAGACCATGGTCCGCTGTTCGGCCCGGAGGGAGTCCAGATGGTCGGTGCGGCTCTTGCGATTGGTGGAGAGAAAGCCCTCGAAGGTGAACCGGCCCGTGGGCAGGCCGGAGACGCTCAGGGCGGTAATCACGGCGCAGGGACCGGGAATGGCGCAGACCGGCACCCCGGCCTGGGCGCAGAGGGCCACCAGCCCCTCGCCGGGGTCGGAGATGGCGGGGGACCCGGCGTCGGAGACCAGCGCGCAGGTCTCCCCGGCCAGCAGCCGCTGGAGAATTTTCGGGCCGCTTTCGGCCTGATTGTGCTCGTAGTAGCTGACCAGAGGCTTTTTGAGCTCCAGATGGTTCAGCAGCTTGAGGCTCACCCGGGTGTCCTCGGCGGCGATAAAGTCCGCCTGGGCCAGGGTGTCCCGGCAGCGCTGGGAGATGTCCCCCAGGTTGCCGATGGGGGTGGGGACCAGATAGAGCGTCCCGGCCATGTCAATCACATTCCTTTCCGTCGCGGTGGTAGAGGGCCCGGCAGGCGTCGGTCTCGCGGCCCTGCGCATCGTAGAGTATGCAGTCCGGCTCCCAGCGGAGGCCGGGCTTTGCGCCCTTTTTGGCCTCCAGCAGCAGGAGACTCACAGGTCCGCCGGACCGATGGCGGACCAGCTGGAGCCGTTTGGGCTCCAGCCGCTGGGCCTGGAGGCAGCAGATCAGCTCGGCCAGCCGCTCGGGCCGGTGGACCAGAGAGAAGGTCCCGCCCCAGCGCAGAAGCCATCCGGCGGCCCGGCAGAGCTCCGCCAGCGGCAGCCAGACTTCGCTCCGGGCCATGGACGCGCCGGGGCCGCTCCCGGCGGGGAAGTAGGGCGGGTTGGACACGGCGGCGTCCATCTGCCCCGGCGGCAGCAGTGTCTCGATCTGCCGCAGATCCCCCTCGACCACGGTGAAATTCACCCGGTTCTCCCGGGCGTTTTCCCGGGCGGCCTGGGCTGCCAGCGGGTCCAGCTCGATGCCTGTGACGGCGCAGCCGGGCTCCGAGGCCAGCAGCATCAGGGCCACGGCGCCGCTGCCGCAGCCCAGGTCTGCCACGCGGTTCCCCCGGGCAATCCGGGCAAACCCCGCCAGCGCCACCGAATCCGTCCCCAGAGGGAAGCGCCCCGCCGGAGTCCGGAGCGTGACGCCGTTCCAAAGTGTTTCCAGGGCCATAGAACGCCTCCTCTTTTATCGTAGGGGCGGCCTGTATGGCCGCCCGGACCCGGTGCGATATGATCGCGGCCCCGGTGGTTCCTCCTGCTGCGGCAAGTAATCAAAAAGCCTGTGCATGGCGCACAGGCTTTCTGCTGTGTACGGGGCATTAGCCCTGGGAAATGGCGCTGTTGGGGCACTCGCCCTCACAGGTACCGCACTCAACGCAAGTGTCGGCGTCGATGACGTACTTGCCGTCGCCCTCGCTGATGGCGCCCACGGGGCAGGCCTCGGCGCAAGCACCGCAGCTGACGCACTCGTCAGAGATGACATATGCCATGAAGTAACACCTCCAGAATAGATTGCGTCTTTATTCTATCATGTTTTCCCGAAAATGCAAATGGAAATATGCGAGGAGGACGGGGGCCTGGTATATTTTTCTCGGGCAGGGGAAGACTACCAGGAAGGGAGAGGACGGTGAAGTCATGGATTTGAGCGCAGAGCTGACGAAGCTGCTGACGACGGCGCGGCGGGAGGCGGTGCTGCTGGGCCACAGCATGGTGGGCAGCGAGCATTTGCTGCTGGCGCTGATGCAGCGGCGGGGGACCGAGGCGGCCTGGGTGCTGGAGCAGAGCGGGTGGGACCCGGAGGCGCTGCGGCAAATTCTCCGGACCCGGGGCCGGGGCACGCCGGGGCTGCCCATGGTCCAGGGCTTTTCGGACCATGCCTTGGGCCTGCTGGCCGGGGCGGCGCTGGAGGCCCGGCGGCTGGCGGCGGCGGAGGTGTGCCCGGAGCACTTGCTGCTGGCCATCACGCGGCTGGAGGATTCCACGGCGGCCCAGCTGCTTTTGCGGCACGGCACCAGTCTGGACTGTGTGTTCACCGATCTCTATGAGGACCTCCAGGCCGGGGTACAGCACCGGCCCGAGGCGGAAAGGGGCGTCAATATGCGTCTTTTGGAGCAATTCTGTGTGGATATGGTGGAGAAGGCGGCGGACGCCGACCCCGTGGTGGGCCGGGACCGGGAGATTGACACGGTGATTGCCATTCTCTGCCGGAAGAATAAAAACAACCCGGCCTTGATCGGGGAGCCGGGGGTAGGGAAGACGGCCATCGCCGAGGGACTGGCCCAGCGGATGCTCCAGGGCCTGGTGCCGGAGCAGCTGAAGAACAAGCGGTTGTTTTCCCTGAACATGGCTTCCGTGCTGGCCGGGACCAAGTATCGCGGCGAGTTCGAGGAGCGGGTCCGGGATATCCTGACGGAGATTCACCGCGCCGGCAATGTGATCTTGTTTGTGGACGAGATGCACACCCTGGTGGGCGCGGGCGCGGCCGAGGGGGCCATTGACGCGGCCAATCTGCTGAAGCCGGCCCTGGGCCGGGGCGAGGTGCAGATCCTCGGAGCCACGACCCTGGAGGAGTACCGCCAGCACATCGAGAAGGACGCGGCCCTGGAGCGGCGGTTCCGGCCGGTGAAGGTGGAGGAGCCGGACCGGGAGACGGCCCTCAGGATGCTGGAGGCCTTGCAGCCGGGTCTGGAGCGGCACCATCGAATCCGAATCAGCCGCGAGGCGCTGGAGGCGGCGGTGGATCTGAGCCGTCGGTATCTGCCGGCCCACTTTCTGCCGGACAAGGCCGTGGACGTGCTGGACGAGGCGGCGGCCCGGACCGGCGGCGAGCTCTTGGCGGACCGGACCGAGACGGCCCGCCAGACCCTGAACCGGGAGCTGAGCCAAGCCGTGCGGGAGAACCGGTTCGAGCAGGCGGCGTCCATTCGCGATAAGCTCCAGCAGCTGCTGCGGCAGCAGCGGGGCATTCTGGCCCAGCGGGTGGTGGACCGGGAGGACGTGGCCAAGGCCGTCTCCCTGCGGACCGGCATACCGGTGGGAAAGGTGACCCAGTCGGACCGGGCGCGGCTCCTGGGACTCCGGGCGGCCCTTTCGGGGCAGGTCCTGGGGCAGGAGAAGGCCGTGGCGGCCGTGGCCGAGGCCGTGTGCCGGGGCAGAATGGGGCTGGCCGACGAGAAGCGGCCCGTGGCGTCGCTGCTGTTTCTGGGCCCCACCGGCGTGGGCAAGACGGCCCTGTGCAAGGCCCTGGCCGACTGCGTCTACGGCAGCCGGGACGCTCTGGTCCGGCTGGATATGTCGGAATATATGGAGCAGCACGCCGTATCCCGGCTGCTGGGCGCGCCGCCCGGCTACGTGGGCCACGGCGAGGGCGGTGAGCTCACCGAGCCGGTCCGGCGGCGGCCCTATGCGGTGGTGCTGCTGGACGAGCTGGAGAAGGCCCACCGGGATGTGACCTCCATCCTCCTCCAGGTGCTGGAGGACGGCATTCTGACCGATTCCATGGGCCGACACGTGAACTTCCGCAATACCATTGTGGTCATGACCTCCAACCTGGGCAGCGGCCGGAACAATCTGGACCAGGTGGGCTTCCTGGGCGGAAAGCTGGGGGACCCGGCAGGGAAGGCCCTGCGGGAGTATTTCTCACCGGAGTTCCTGGGCCGTCTGGACGCGGTGGTGACCTTTTCCGCCCTGTCCCAGGAGACGCTGGCGCAGATTGCCGCCCTGGAGCTCCGGGAGACGGTACAGCGGGCGGCCCGGGCCGGGGCGGATCTCCAGCTATCGCCGGAGACGGCGGCCTGCCTGGCGGCCCAGTGCGCCAAAGGCCCCGGCGGAGCCCGGGACATCCGCCGGGCCATCCGCGCCGACATCGAGGCCCCTGTGGCCGACCGCCTGCTCCGGGCCGAGGACCGGCTTAGTCTCTGCACCGCCGTAGAAGACGGCCGGGTGGTGGTAAAGGAAACGTGAAGGCAGCAGGGGCCGATGCCCACATCGGCCCGCCAGCCTCCGCGCGCAAGGCAGTCCGCCGGCCGCACCATCCACCGTCCCTGCCGTAGGGGCGGATTTTATATCCGCCCGGAAGCAGGTGTGTCTTCTACGGCTGGTTCACCACGCCGACAAAGAGGGGCAGGCCCTGGGTGTCGGTCAGGGCGAAGAGGAAGGGGCGGTCCAGGGTGAAGTCGATCTCATTCTCCGGCGGGGCTCCGGCTCCGGACATGGCCATTTCAGTATAGGCCGCGGCGGTGACGCCCTCTTCGTCGATGGCCACCCGGACGCCGTGCTTGGCCTCGGAGAGCCAGAGGTCCTCAGCACTGCCGGAGAGCATCGGAGAGAAGTCGGCCCGGTCGGGGTCAAAGACGTCGGTGACGCCCAATGCCTGCAAGCCCTCGCCCAGGTCGATTTGGGACGAAATATCGAACTTCGGCAATGCCAGATTGACGATCAGATATTTCTCCTGGTCCCATCCCCCGCCGGAGAGCAGGAAGTCCATGGCCTCAGGATCGGCCAGCAGATCCTCGGGGCTGACGCCCTCGTCGGGCAGGAGGAACCACATGGTCCCGCCGCCGTTGGCGAGAGACAGACCGGCAGCGCCGAACTGGTCACCCCAGTAGTAGTGGCCGTCGAAGCTCGTGTGCATAAAGTCCTTGGTCACGTCGCCAACCGGGCTGTGGAAGGTCTGGGGCGCGGTGTTTTCCTCGGAGAACCGGCTGCTCCACTTGGCCTGGTAGTAGACCGTGGTCACCAGGGCCAGAATGGCGTCGGGGGACAGCTTCAGGTCCTGGATCTGGTCGGCCAGCAAACCGCCGGTCTGATCGTTGATCCAGCTTTGCAGCGCCTCGGTCATGGCCGGGGAATCCAGATCTCCCCGGAAGCTGGAGGCGTAGTAGTTCTCTGCCAGAGTATTCAGCGTATCCTGATTAAAAGGCACGCCGTCCTCCAGCCAGAGGGACCCGGCCAAAATGCTGTTGGTGGCGCCGTCGTTGGAGTAGTGGTCGTTCCAGAGATCATTGGCCTGGACTCGCAGGGTCTCGATGGAGCCATGGCCCAGCAGGGTGAGAATCTGGTCCCGGCTCTCGCCGCCGGTGAGCTCGGCCAGCATGGCCAGAGCCATATAGACGTTCAGCGGCGAATAGGCCCGGTTTTCCGTACCGGCGCCGCGGAGAAAGGCGGGGATGCTGGCGCGGAAGTAGCCCTCCAGGCCGTCGGCATAGGCCGGGTCCCGGTCCTGGGCGCGCTTGTCCGTCCGCCAGGCGTCGTATTGGGCTTCAAAGTCGGCGTCCATTTCATTGGGATAGGGGGCCATTTCCGGGTAGCTGGCCTCGGCGACGGCGTAGGCGGTGGTGGAGGCCGGACCGCCGGGGAAGAAGATGCCCACGGCAATGGCCACGGCCAAGACCGCCGCGGCGGCAGCCGCCCACCAGGGCCGCGAGGACCGGCGCTTTTTGTCGCTGCGCAGCAGCACGTCGTCGTCCACCTGGCCGATGCTTTCATAGAGATCCTGTTCATTCATGGAGAAATCCCTCCTTACATAAGTGTGTCCGGAGCCTCTGCCGGGTCCGGGACAGAATCACTCCGGCGTGATTTTCGGTGAGGCCGCAGTGCTTGGCCGCCGCGGCCACGGATTCGGTGTAGAAGTAGCGCCGGACGAAGAGGTCGCATTCCCGGGGCGGCAGCTGCCGGACAAATTGCCGGATGGTCTGCCCCAGAGCCGCGGCGATGGCCTCGCCCTCGGGATCGCCGTCCCGGGCTACGCAGTCCTTGAGCTCATCCAGCACCGCATCGATTTCCCCGCCGCCCCGCTTCTGGGCCGACTGATGCCGCCAGCGGTTGAAGGAGATCCGCCGGGTCAGCTTGGCCAGGAAGGGCTTGAGCACCACCGGTTTTTGGGGCGGGATGGCGTTCCAGGTCCCCAGCCATGTATCATTGACGCACTCCTCGGCGTCCTCGGGGCTGCCAAGGATGTTCCGGGCCACGGCGCGGCAGTAGGGCGCGTATTTTTCGTCGGTCCGGGCGATGGCGTCCGGATTGCGTGCCCAATAGAGAGCCACGATTTTTTCATCTTCCACAGTCCGTCCTCCTCTCTGAAAGGTCCTTTCACTTACTATATCAAAAAAACCCGGGGCTGTCTTACAGCCGCCGGGAAATTTTCTTGCAGATATTTTCCGCTGCTCGGTCGCATCAGGCCTCAGCGAGGGGGGGAACATCTGGAGACGCGCCGTATGATGCGGCGCGTCAGACTGTCGAAAAACCTCGCTGAAGATGTCTGTGACAGAGCAGCGGGGGAAGTGTGAAGGGGGCAAAAAGCCCCCTTCGCGTTCAATCGACACGTATTTTTAAACTTTTTAGAAAGTTTAAAAATACGCCCAGCGTGGCGAAAAGACTTTTTCGACACGCTGACGCGCCGTATGATGCGGCGTGTCCCCGTGCAAAAGAGAAAGTATTATTCGGAAAGGGGAGAGCGGTAGAGGAAGGTAACGATTTCCGCTCGGGAGCAGGTCTTGTCAGGGCTGAAGGTGCTGCTGCCGGTGCCCCGGGTGACGTTCTCGGCCACGGCCCAAAGGACGGCGTCCTTGTAGTAGGCGTTGGCGGGGACATCGGTGAAGGGCACGGTCCCGGAGGAAGCCTTGCCGCTGGCGGCGCGGTAGAGGAAGGTCACGGCCTCAGCCCGGGAGCAGGTCTTGTCAGGGCTGAAGGTGGTGGCGCTGGTGCCCTGGGTGATCCCCGCTTCCACGGCCCAGAGCACGGCGTCGTAGTAGTAGGCGCTCTTGCTCACGTCGGTGAAGGGGTTCACGCTGGACTTGGCGGCGGGCTTTCCGGCAGCGCGCCAGAGGAAGGTGACGATCTCGGCACGGGTGCAGGCCTTGTCGGGACTGAAGGTATTGCTGCCGGTGCCGTCGGTGACGCCGTTCTCCACGGCCCAGGTCACGGCGTCATAGTAGTAGCTGCGCTTGGAGACGTCGCGGAAAGTCTGCGTGGGTTGGCTGGGGGTAGTCGCGGACGTGCCGCCGGAGGGCTTGTGCGGCGTGTCGGGCTCGTCGGGATCAACGGTGGGGAGGTTCAGATTGAGTCCCACGCCCTCCTGGATGGGCAGCACATGGAGCCACTCGCTCTTGGCGGTGTAGGTCCTGCCGTCCTGCTCATAGGTGGCCACGATCTGCCACCAGCCTTCCGGCACGTTCCAGGCGTAGTTGCCCAGGGCGTCGGAAACCTGGGGGTTGACCTGGCCGTAGTTGGTCATATCAAAGACATAGGCGTTGGCCGCGTCGGCGGTTTCCCCGTTGCCGCCGAAGTACAGCGTGACGGTCGCGCCGGGAACGGGGTTATCCAGCGTGCCGGAGTAGACCGTGCCGGAGGGGTCCATGATGGGGAGGAAGCTCTGCACGCCGGTGTACTGCGTTTCGACGGCTTGGCTTGCCACGGGACAAGCGCCCCAGAAAATCTGATAGTTCACGGGCGGATTGGAGGCGTCTCGGTCGCCAAGATCCAGTTCTCCCTTCCAATGGTTCCGGTCGCCGGGGCCGGGTTCCTCCAGCTCCACTTCTTTTTTCGTTCCGTCCTGCAGGGTGACATGGATCTTGGCCCACCGAATTTCCCAGCCGTCGGGTACATCGAATTCCACGGCGTACTCGAACAAGGGCTCGTCAGGCCAGTAGGTGTAGTAGCTCTGAAGGACCCTGTTGTTGACATAGTCCACGTCAATGGTCACCGGCACTTTGATGCCGTGGCTGCTGTGGACGATGTTGGTGATGGAGAGAATAGTCACGCTGACGGAATCGGGATCATAGGTGACGGTCAGCGTCTTGGCGGGCTCGCTGCTGCGGCCCTTGGTGAAATACACCTTGATGGTAAAGGTTTCTTTTTGCAGCAGGCTGGCGACCGGCAGGTCCACGGGGATCTTGAAGGTACCCTGGGAACTGACCACGCCCTCATAGATCTTGGAAATCGTGTTGGCGCTGCTGACATCCAGAGTGATCTTGTCGCCGGGGGTGCCGTAGCCGCTGACATAGATCAGAGGCACTTTGGTGACGGAGGGCGCGGTGGCCTGGAAGCCGGAGGCGTTGACCGGCAGAGAGGTCTGATAGGTGCCGGTGCTGGAGGCAGCAGTGGCGGTAATGGTATAATCGCCTTCCTCCAGCGGCTTGACGCTGAACCGAATCACCGCCGCGCCGCGCACGGGGATGTCCTTCAGCTGAGAGACGCTCACGCCATTGACGGAGAGACTGCCTTCAATCAGCTCCAATCCAGCGGGAAGCTCGATGGATACGGTGCCGTCGATCACAACGGTATACTTGATGACCACCGGCGCGCCCACGGTCGCCTGGCCGCTGGTGATCTCCATGGAACCGGTGTAGCCGCTGGGCTCCTGCCCCTCCTCGGAGCCGATGGTGACGTCGGTGCAGTCGTTGCCGTCCAACGTGCTGTCCTCGGTAAAATAGTAACAGTGATACGTGTATTCTGTTTCGTTGGCAGACACGTTCTCTACTTCATAGACGAATTGAAGCTCATTGCCTGTGACGTTCGACACGGCGTGGAGTCCGTCGGCAAGGGTCATCCGATTGACGCCGTCTGTCGTGTTATAACCGTCTGTACCTTGCCACAATACGGCGTTTTGGCCGGTGATATGGACGACGCCGCCCTCGAAGTCCACACTCGCACCGTCGGAGACGAGACCATAGGTGTTGAACTTCGAGGAACCCAGGAAGCTGTGGGTACCGCCGGTAATGGTGAGAGAACCGGTCTCACCGCCATTGGACGCGGCTAATACTGCAACAGATGGATAGTCAGCACCGTCTCCGTTGGTTGTGGCATTCAGGCTGCCGCCTGCCAGCGTTGTGCTGCCGTCCACGACCATCATGCCGCGAGCGTCGCCGTAGGTGTTGACGGTTCCGTTCAGCATGGAAAAGCTGCCGCTGCAATACATACCGACATAATCGGAGGTGACATCCAGCGTACCGCCGCTGACGGACATGGAACCCTGACTGCTTTCAAAGATGCCTATGGCTTCGATATAATTGCCGGGTTCGATGACCGAACCGCTGGCATCCAGCGTCACAGTGCCGCCGGTCTGGTTCATGGAGCCTTGATCCGCAATTTCCAGAGCAATGGCCTTGTAAGCTTCGACTGTCAGACTGCCGCCATAGATATTCAGAACGCCGGAAATGGAGTTGAGGCTCCACCAATTGTACGGGGATGCAACATTTTTCACCTGTATTTTGGCGTTGTTACTGATCGTGGCTTCACTATTCATATTGACGCTAAGACCCTTAACAGCTTGGAGCACGGTGGTGCCGCCGGTGAAGGTGGCAGTATTGGGCGTGTTGGAGGACATCGCGTCATTGACAGAGATTGCGTAGCTGTCAACAGAGTTGTCGTTGGCAGTAATCGTCAGCGTACCGCCGGACTGGGTCATGGAGGATGTGCCGAGCACGGCGCCGGTTTCGTCCATTTCGGTGGCAAGACCGATGCCGTTGCCGTTGGGGAAGTCGATGGTCACATTGCCGCCGGACATGGTCAGCGTACTGCCGCCGCAGATGATGCCGTCGGTCCAGGCATAGTCGCTGTAATAGGGATTCTCGTCCGCATCATAGTCTGTGTTGTAGTCCACAGGGGCGGTCACGTCAATATCCAGATCGCCGCCGGAAATGGCCATGCTGCTCTGATTCAGATTGATGCCCTGCCAGTAGCTTTCCAGGCTGACATCGGCTGTACCGGCGATCTCCAGGCGGCAGTCCTTTCGGACCGCCATACCGGTCATGGCCTTCATCGTGGCGGAACCGCCGCGGAAGACGGCGGAGACAGCGGAGCCGTCTTCCGAATATGTCTCGAGGCCGACGTTTTCAGTCTCGCCGGTGGCGGTGACGGTCAGCGTACCGCCGGACTGGGTGAAGGAGCAGGCACCGGAGGTATTGTCTGTCCAGTTGTTCATGCTGATGCCTGCGCCGTCTTCATAGTCCAGCGTGACCGTGCCGCCCTGGAGGGAGAAGGTGCTTCGGTCCAGGGCAACGGTCCGGACCCGGGCGTACGTTTCATCCGTCTCGCCGTTCTCGTCCCAGATCGGACTGCGGTCCGTGGTTTCGTCGGCGTCCATGTCAAGATCCAGCGTGCCGCCGGTCATGGTCAGGCTGGAGTCGTTCAAATATACGGCATCATTATGGGCGGTGATATGGACATCGGCGTTGGAGGCAATGGACACCTGGGAGCCCTGATTGGCCAAGATGCCCACCTGTCCGGTGAGGTTAGTGGAGCCGCCGCTGAAGGTCAGGGTGTTCTGGGCATTGCGGCCGTCAGCGTTGATGGCGTTTGTAGATTTCGCGCCTTCGTTGGGCGTTGCCGTGAGGCTGCCGCCGGATTGCGTAAAGGACGCAGTGACCGGCTCGTCGCTGTTGCCGAGCTCAATGCCGTTTCCGTTGCCGTAGTGAATGTTAACATTGCCGTCTGTCAGGTTTACGACGCCGTCGTGGAGATAAATGCCATGGGTCCAGACATCGGCTTCGTCATACGAATTGCCTGCCTCGTCTACTTTCTCTGTGGTGGTAGTAGGCGCGGTCAGGTCAATATCCAGGCTGCCGCCGGAGATATTGAGTGTGGCGTCCATCAGGACAAGGCCCTCGGAATAGGCGGTGATGTTGACATCTGCGTTGTCTTGGATGGTCATGGAGTTGCGTGAAACGGATTCTTCGCTGTGCCAAAACTCAATGCTTCCATCGCCGGTAAAAGCAGCATCACCGGAAATGACAACAGTGCCGGAACAGATGCTCAGAGATTTTTCGCCAGCGGCAAATAATTGGGCGTTGCCGGTGACCGTGAGGCCCACACCGCTTCCGTCCGAGCCGATGGCGCTGGTCATAGTTTGAATGGGATTGCCGTTTTCATCCTCCCAGCCCATGTAGGTACCGTTGATTTGCGCCGTGACGACGGCCTGGTCCTGGATGGTCAGCGAACTGCCTTCGCACAGCAGGATGGCGTTGCCGTCGTTGGAGGCTTGGGTCGTAGCGGTCAGAGAACCGCTGCCGGTCATGGTGACGTTGACACCGCCGCCGAAGCTGATGCAGTGGTAGGTGCCGTTGGGATCGATTTCTGCATCTTGATATGCTGTAAAGATGTTTTGCCCCTCCAGTACGATCTTCAGATCCGAGGTGGGCAGCCAGTAGTCGTCAGGCCCCAACTGAAACAGTGTATGAAAGGTTTCCAAATTCGCGCCGTTGAAGGTCAGCGTATTGGAGGCCAAGTCATAGCTGACGCCGTCGGGAAGTGCAGTCTTTGATTCATCCTCACAGAAAATGACTTGCTCTCCCTGCTCGTTCAGTTCGACAGAGTACATCAAATCATCGAACAAAAAACTTGCTTGTTGCGGGGGCTGGACCTCGTCCGCAGTTCCCGCCGCCAGCGCCAGGGGCGCCAGAACCAGCAGCAGGACCAGGGTCAGGACCAGCAGAATGCTTCGTTTCATATGCTTCCTCCTCATTCGTATTGGAATGGGCGAAACCGTGCCGCCCAATTCCGCGCATAAAAATACCCTATGCACCATTATAGCGGCACAGAGGGTATAATTGGTATGCAGGCTGCATACTTTTGCAAAAAAAACATATTTGTGCCAGCCCTACGGCCAATCGCGGACCGGCGCGACGTGGCCGGATGCCTGAGAGGGAAGGCTCCCCTTGAGGGGAGCTGTCAGCCGCAGGCTGACTGAGAGGTGTTGCCGCACCGAAAGTTTGCCGCAGGGCATCGGCGAGCGCAGAGGGCGCTCCACGAGGCGACACACTGTTTTGCACACGGGATCTGGCGGACGCGCCATGCGCGCCCCTACGGCAGGAGGACCCAACGGGCCGTGGTGGGAACCGGCACCCGGTTTCGGGCGGATATGCAATCCGCCCCTACGGCAAGATGGCTGACGCGGCGTAGGGGCGCATTGTATATGCGCCCTTGCCCAGCTGCCGGAACCAATAGGGCTGCGACAACAGCGCACCAGGTTCCGACGGCATGTGGGCATGCCGCCCTACAAGATTCGACAAAGGCGCAGTGGGAATCGGGGGCCTGCACGGGCGGCCATAAAGGCCGCCCCTACAGGAAAACCGGAGGCGGGGCCGTAGGGGCGCATTGTATATGCGCCCGGAACGCGGCCCCGGTTCACGGGAATGGAACTGCTACACGACCAGCTGGAATTCGGGCTCGCCCAGAGCCTGTCGGATGGCGTCGGCCTGGTCGGTGGTGCACTGGACCTGGACCAGCTGGCCGCAGTCGTCCAGAGGCGTCCAGTCCGAGACGGTCAGACCGGCGGCCAGCAGAGTGGAGAGCTTCGGCATCTCAGTCAGGGGCGACAGATCCAAGGGTGGGGCACACAGAATTTGCAGGGTCCGCACCTGGGCGAGATCGCCGGCCCCCTCCAGAGATGCCAAGGTATCCTGGTGCAGGAAGAGGTACGTCAGGTGCGGCAGCTGCGCCAGAGGGGTCAGATCGGCCATGCCCTGGACGTGCCACAGGAAGAGCTCCCGGATCTCCGACAGGGACAGAATGGTCTCCAGCTGCGGGGCGGTCACAGGCCGCAGGAACAGCGTTCGCAGCTTGGGAAGCGCCGACAGCGTGGAAATATCCTCCAGCTTCTCTATGTCGTGAAGCTGCAGCAGCGTCAGATTGTCCAGGCCGGATAAGGACTGCAGATCGGTCAGGGCCGTGGCCCCGGCATTGAGACCGGAGAGCTTGGCGCACTGGGCCAGCGGGGAGAAATCGGAAACGGGGTTGCCGGACACCGTCAGCTCCTGGAGTTCTCCGCAGGCGGCCAGAGGGGACAGGTCGGTGATGGCATTGTTGGCCAGGCACAGCTGCACCAGGCCGGTGCACTGGGCCAGCGGCGTGAGATCCGATATGTTCTGACAGGCCAGAGCCAGCACCCGCAGATTGGGCATCTGGGCCAGATCCTCCAGCGTGTCCACAGCGCCTGCTTCTATAACCTGGACGCCGTCCAGCGCCACATAGGAGCCGGTGGCGGTGAGCCGCTCCCAGCGGTCGAAGGACTGGTTCCCGCAGAGCAGCAGCGTTTCAATCTGCGCCAGGTCGCCCCGGGTCACCTGGCCGGACTCCTGGCCCAGCTGCCGGCAGACCTCTGCCTCGATGGTGGAGGAGGCGAAGACATAGGGCTCAGCGTCACGGATTGCGGCGGCAGCGGCCTCCTGCCGGATCTGATATGCCGTCACAGCGTCGGCGATGACAGGCGGGAGGAAGATGGCGGCCAGTACCGCCGCCGTCAACACGGCGGTCAGAGGGCCGAAGCGATGGGCCCAGTAGGCCAGCGGCGCTCGCCGCAGCGCCAGCCCCACGGCGGCGGCGTCCGGATAGCGGTCCTCGGGCGCGAAGCGGGTGCAGCGCTGAATCACCGGCTGGAGCACCGGCGGCACCGTGCCCTGGTCCAGGAAGGGCGTCCCGGCGGCCAGCTCGTGGAGCAGCACGCCCAGGGCGTAGACGTCGGACCGGGTGTCGGTCTGCCGGAAGCCGAACTGCTCCGGCGGGGCCGAGGCCGGCGTCCCCAGCACCTGGGTATCCCGGCAGGCTCCGGCCTCAAACCGGCGGGAGATGCCGAAGTCGATCAGGTACAGCTGCCCCTCGGGGGTACGGATGATGTTTTCCAGCTTGATGTCCCGGTGGATGACCGGCGGGTCCTGCCGGTGGAGCCGCCGGAGAATGGCGCAGATTTCCAGACCGATGTCCCGAACCTCGCGGGCCGGCAGCGGTCCGCGCTTCTGCGCATAGTCCAGCAGCGTCTCGCCGGGCACATAGACCCGCAGCAAATAGGTCCAGCCATTTTCCTGAAAGACCTGGAGGCTTTCGGGAATGCCGGGTCCGGCCAGCTGCCGGAGCAGCTGGTGCTCATCCTGCAGTTGACTTTGCTTGTCGGAAGCACGCTTGCAGATGATCTGAAGCCCCGTTCTCCGGTGACGCAGCAGCAGCGTCTGCCGCCAGCCTCTGTCCTGCAGTAGCGCCAGAGGCTGATATTCGTCGAGAAGCCGGGGCGGAAGATAGGCTGCCAGTTCCATGGCGCGCCTCACAGCAGGGCCAGCTCGCCGCAGCTGGTCAGCAGTTCATCGGTATCGTAGAGGTGCAATCGGTGGCTGAGACAGTAAATCATCACGGCGTCCCGTCGGATTCGGGGATAGAGTGCGCCCCGCTGCGCCGCACGCAGCAGCCGCTGCGTTTCCTCCAGCGTCAGCTCCAGCACCACGGCCAGCCGCAGGATGATATCACGGCTGGGGGCGCGGAGTCCGCTGCAGAGCTGGTAGGTAAAGGAGCGGCTGAGCATGGCCAGCGAGCTGAGCTGCTGGGGCGTCAGACCCCGCGCCGCCAGCATATGAGCCAGCAGGTCGGGAAAGCCGGGGGCATCCAAATTGTCCTGGATCATATTCAGCGTGGGCTGCAGTGTCTCGGCCTGCTGCAGAATGGTCTCCAACTCTTGGGTCAGCAGTCGGGACGCCGGACCGCTTTGAACCGTTTCATTCACAGGGATTACCTCCTCGGAGCGCCGCCTCCCTGGGGGAAGGCAAAATCGATTGGATTGTATTGGGAATAGTATAACAGCCGCGTTCAGGCATTGCAAGAAGGCGCGTATCGTTCCGGCCATCAAAAAACCACCCCGAAGGGTGGTCAGACTGTCAAAAACTTCGCTGAAAGCGGATGCGATAGAGCAGCGGGGGAAGAGTGAAGGGGGCAAAAAGCCCCCTTCGCGTTCAATCAACACGGATTTTCAAACTTTTTCAAAAGTTTGAAAATCCGCACAGCGTGGCGAAAAGACTTTTCGACACGCTGACCACCCCGAAGGGTGGTTTTAGGAAAGAGGCTCAGCCCTGGATACCCAGGTCCTCGGTGCCGACGGGGTTGATGCCGTGGCTCTTGAGGGTTGCGGTGAAGCTCTCATCGTCGCTGACGCGGAAGACCATGTAGGCCTGGCCGTCGGTGTGGGTGAAGAGGGAGTACATGTACTCGATATCGATGTTGGCCTCGGCCAGGAGCTGCAGCACCGGCGCCAGCCCGCCGGGCTGATCCGGCACGGCCACCACGGTGACGGGCGTCATGGAGAGGATAAAGCCGTGCTCTAAGAGCAGGGTCGTGGCCTGCTGGGGCCGGTCCACGATCAGCCGCAGGACGCCGTAGTCGGCGGTCTCGGCAATGGAGATGGCCCGCATATCGATGCCGTTCTGGGCCAGCACCTGGGTGATTTCGGACAGCTGTCCGGCGCGGTTTTCCAGGAATACGGAGATCTGATGTACCGTCATGTTGTCGTCTCCTTTCAAATCTTGCGCTTGTCGATGACGCGGACGGCCTTGCCCTCGCTGCGGGCGATGGACTTGGGGGCTACCAGCTTGACCTTGGCGTAGATGCCCAGCATGGCCTTGAGGGCGGCCACCAGGCTCTTCTCCATCTCGGTGATCTTGCCCAGGTTGTCGGAGAAGTTCTCGGCGGTCATCTCGACCATGACCTCCAGCGTGTCGGAGTTGTTGACGCGGTCCACGATGATCTGATAGTTGGCGGGATAGCCCTGCTCCAGCAGCACGGTCTCGATCTGGGACGGGAAGACGTTGACGCCCTTGATGATCAGCATATCGTCGCTGCGGCCCATGGGCTTGCTCATCTTCACATGGGTCCGGCCGCAGGAGCACTTCTCCCGGGTGAGAACACAGATGTCGCGGGTCCGATACCGGAGCAGCGGGAAGGCCTCCTTGGTGATGGAGGTGAACACCAGCTCGCCCTTGGAGCCCTCGGGCAGCACCTCGCCGGTGTTGGGGTCGATGATCTCGGCGATAAAGTGGTCCTCATTGATATGCATACCGGTCTGCTCGCTGCACTCGAAGGCCACGCCGGGGCCGGAGGTCTCGGTGAGACCGTAGATGTCATAGGCCTTGATGCCCAGCTTGTTCTGGATGTCCTGGCGCATTTCCTCGCTCCAGGCCTCGGCGCCGAAGATGCCGGCCTTGAGCTTGATTTTGTCCCGCAGACCCCGCTCGTGGATGGACTCGGCCAGGTAGGCGGCGTAGGAGGGGGTGCAGCAGAGGATGGTGGACTCCAGATCGACCATGAACTGCAGCTGCCGGTCGGTGTTGCCGGAGGACATGGGCAGGGTCAGGCAGCCGACCTTGTGGCTGCCGCCGTTGAGGCCGGGGCCGCCGGTGAAGAGGCCGTAGCCATAGCAGACGTGGCAGACATCCTCATTGGTGCCGCCGGCGGCGACGATGGCCCGGGCGCAGCAGTCCTCCCAGAGGTCGATGTCGTGCTGGGTATAGAAGGCGACGACCCGGCGGCCGGTGGTGCCGGAGGTGGACTGGATGCGGACGCAGTCCTTCAGAGGCTTGCCCATCAGGCCGTAGGGGTAGGCTTCCCGCAGGTCGTCCTTGGTGAGGAAGGGCAGCTTGTGGAGGTCGGCGACGCTCTGGATGTCATCGGGGGTGACGCCCTTCTCCTCCATCTTCTTGCGGTAGTAGGGGACAGAGTCCCACACGTGGCGCACCTGCTTGACCAGGCGCTCGTTCTGCCAGGCCAGAATCTGCTCCCGGCTGGCGCATTCGATCTCGGGTTGGTAGTAACGTTCCATTCGCTTCTTGTTTTCCTTTCAAGCCCCAATCGGGCAGGTTAATACAGAAAGATTGCCAGAGGCGGCGTGCTTTTTTTCACGCGCCGTAGGGGCCGATGCCTACATCGGCCCGAACCCGCCGGAGGCGGGTCTGTTCAACGAAAGCTCTCAGGCGTTGCGGCCCAGGGTGAAGGCCTTCTGGTTCAGCTCCAGGAATTTGGCCGGGACGCTCTTCTCGATGGCGTCCATCCACTCCTGCTCGGTAAAATCGAAGTGGCGGGACAGGTGGCCCATCAGGACGATGTTGACGGCCTTGGAGGAACCGGCCTCCTCGGCCAGCTTCAATGCGTCGATGGCATCCACGCGGATGCCCGCGCCGGTCATGGTCTCCACCAGGTGCTCGGGGTATTCCGCCGCGCCGGTGATGACCGGCATGGGGTTGATCTGCTGGGTGTTGGTGACGATGACGCCGTCGGGCTTCAGGTACTCGGTCCACCGGGCGGCCTCCAGCAGCTCGAAGGAGACGATGACGTCGGCCTCGCCCTTGTCGATGATGGGGGAGTAGACCTTGTCGCCGAAGCGGACGTAGGTCACGACGCTGCCGCCGCGCTGGCTCATGCCGTGGACCTCGGAGACCTTGGTGTCATAGCCCCGGGTCAGCAGCAGCCGTCCCAGGAGCTTGGAGGCCAGCAGGCTGCCCTGGCCGCCGACGCCGACGATCATAATATTCTTGGTTTCCATGGCTCAGACCTCCTTGGGGGCGCACAGCGCGTCGAATTTACACAGCTGCTCGCAGACGCCGCAGCCGGTGCAGAGGGTGGCGTCCACCTTGGCCACGCCGCCGGTGATGCTGATGGCGGGGCAGCCGATCTTCATGCACATCTTGCAGGACTTGCACTTCTCCGGGTCCACAGTCAGAGGCGCCTTATGCTTGACGTATTTCAGCAGGGCGCAGGGACGGCGGGAGATGATGACGCTGGGCTCCTCGGCCTGCAGCTCCTCCTTGACGGCGGTCTCGCACTCGGCCAGGTTGTAGGGGTCCACCACCCGGACCCGGCGGATGCCCACGGCCCGGCAGAGGCTCTCCAGGTCGATCTTGGTGCAGGGATCGCCCTTGAGGTTGAAGCCGGTAGTGGGGTTCTGCTGGTGGCCGGTCATGCCGGTGATGGAGTTATCCAGGATAATCACCGTGGCGTTGGACTCGTTGTAGGCGATATTGATGAGGCCCGTGACGCCGGAGTGCATAAAGGTGGAGTCGCCGATGACGGCCACGGTCTTCTTGCTCTGGGCCGGGTCGCTGGCCTTGAGGAAGCCGTGGATACCGGACACCGACGCGCCCATGCAGATGGTGGTGTCAATGGCAGCCAGCGGCGGCACCGCGCCCAGGGTGTAGCAGCCGATGTCGCCCAGGACCGTGAGCTTCAGCTTGTTGAGGGTGTAGAAGAGGCCCCGGTGGGGACAGCCGGCGCACATGACCGGCGGCCGGGCGGGGATGCTGACGTCCAGCTTGGGACCGGTGTGGACCGGATAGCCCAGCTTGGCGGCCACGATGTTCTGGCTCAGCTCGTCGATGCAGGAGAAGGTGTCCTTGCCCACGGGGTTGAGGCCCAGGTTCCGGCAGTGGTCCTCGATAAAGCCGTCCAGCTCCTCGACCACCACCAGCTTATCCACGCTGGCGGCGAAGTCACGGATGGCCTGTTCCGGCATGGGCCAGGCGAGGCCCAGCTTGAACACCGGGTAGCGGTCGCTCACCACTTCCTTGACGTACTGGTAGCTGGTGGAGGCGGTGAGAATGCCGAGGCTGTGGTCGGAGCCGGGCTCCACGCGGTTGAAGGGCGCGGTCTCGGCGTATTCGGTCAGGGCCTTGGTGCGGTCTTCCACCACAGGATGGCGGCGCTTGGCGTTGCCGGGCATCATGATGTACTTGGCGCCGTTCTTCTCATAGGGCTTGGCCGGAGCCTGAACGCGCTCACCGGGCTCCACCACGCTCTGGGAGTGGGAGACGCGGGTGCACATTTTCAGCAGCACCGGGGTGTCGAACCGCTCGGAGAGCTCGTAGGCCATCTGCGCGAAGGCCAGACCCTCGGCGGAGTCGGCGGGCTCCACCATGGGGATCTTGGACGACTTGGCGTAGTGGCGGGAATCCTGCTCGTTCTGGGAGCTGTGCATGCCGGCGTCGTCGGCCACGCCGATAATCATGCCGGCGTTGACGCCGGTATAGCCGATGGTAAAGAGCGGGTCGGCGGCCACATTGAGGCCCACGTGCTTCATGCCGCAGAAGCTCCGGGTACCGGCCAGAGCCGCGCCGAAGGCGGCCTCCATGGCAACCTTCTCATTGGGCGCCCACTCGGCATAAATCTCCGGGTATTTGGCGGCGGCCTCGGTGATCTCGGTGCTGGGGGTACCGGGGTAGCTGGAGACGAAGCCGCATCCGGCCTCGTAGAGGCCCCGGGCCACAGCTTCGTTGCCGAGCATCAGTTGTTTCATGGCGTTTCCTCCTTTGTATTGTTCTGGTCGCCGATGGAGTCCTTCACCGAGACCAGAACCTTCCGGTCATAACAGGCGAAGACGCGGTCGATCTGCGCCTGGGGCAGGGCGGGGGTCAAGAGGCTGACCAGGGGGACGATGACGAGTCCGGCGAGCATGCAGAAAGCGCCGGCATTGATGGGAGACTGGAGCACCGCCGGGAAATATTTCCCGACGAAGATGTTGGCCAGCATGACCACCGTTGAGAACAGGAAGCTCACCCAGCAGGCGGCCTTGGTGGTGCGCTTCCAGTAGAGCCCGTAGAGGAACGGGGCCAGGAAAGCGCCGGCCAGCGCGCCCCAGGATACGCCCATCAGCTGGGCGATAAAGGTGACGTTGGAGCGATACTGAATGATGGCCAATACCACCGAGATGGCGATGAAAACCACAATCAGGAGGCGCATGGTGAGGATTTGCTGTTTCTCGTCCATATCCTTCTTTATTGTAGCTTTCAGGAAGTCCAACGTCAAGGTGGAACTGGAGGCCAGGACCAGGGAGGACAGGGTGGACATGGAGGCCGAGAGGACCAGAATCACCACCACGGCGATGAGCACTGTGGATAAACCCTCCAGCATGGTGGGGACGATGGCGTCATAGCCCTGGGCAGCCACGTCCACCTGATCGGAGAAGAGCCGGCCGAAGCCGCCGAGGAAGTAGCAGCCGCCGGCCACGATAAAGGCGAAGGCCGTGGAGATGATGGTGCCCTTGTCGATGGACTTCTCGCTGCGGATGGCGTAGAACTTCTGCACCATCTGGGGCAGACCCCAGGTGCCGAGGGAGGTCAGCAGCACCACGCCCAGGAGTCCCAGGGGGTCGGGGCCGAAGAAGGAGGCGAAGACGCCGGGGGCGTCGGAGACCGCGGGGTCCGAGACCTGGGCCAGACCGTCCAGCGCCGCCATAAAGCCGCCCTGATTTTTCAGCACCGCGCCGATGACGGCAATGATGCCGATAATCATGATAATACCCTGGATAAAGTCGTTGATGGCCGTGGCCATATAGCCGCCGGCGATGACGTAGACGCCGGTGAGCACGGCCATGGCGATGACGCAGACGGCGTAATCGATGTGGAAGGCCATGCCGAAGAGGCGGCTGAGACCGTTGTAGAGGGAGGCGGTGTAGGGGATCAGGAAGATAAAGATGATGGCCGAGGAGGCCAGCTTGAGGCTGCGGCTTCCGAACCGCCGCTCAAAGAACTGGGGCATGGTGGCGGCGTCCAGGTGCTGGGTCATAACCCGGGTCCGGCGGCCCAGCACGACCCAGGCCAGCAGCGAGCCCAGCAATGCGTTGCCGATGCCCGCCCAGGTGGCGGCGATGCCGTACTTCCAGCCGAACTGTCCGGCGTAGCCCACGAAGACCACGGCGGAGAAGTAGCTGGTGCCGTAGGCGAAGGCCGTCAGCCACGGCCCCACAGACCGCCCGCCCAGCACAAAGCCGTTGACGTCGGTGGTGTGCTTCCGGCAGTAGAGGCCGATAAAGACCATCACGCCGAAAAAGACGACCAAAAATGCCAGTTTGATAAACATGTCCATGGTTGAAGACTCCTGACTTGAGAATAATACGGACCTGGTCACGGGCGGGCATGAAGCCCGCCCCTACGGCCATGTCGAATGCGTGTCGTAGGGGCGGCCTTTATGGCCGCCCGTGCCGCGCCTGGCTGCGGCGCGGAGGTGATTGTATGGCGCTTACCGCGTTGTCTGCTCCTCGACCAATCTTCCGCCGCAGTATTTTTCGCGGAGGACGGGCTTTTCGATCTTGCCGGTGGGGTTCCGGGGGATCTGGTCGAAGATGACCTTCCGGGGCCGCTTGTACCGGGGTAGCTCCTTGCAGAACTCGTCCACCTCGGCTTCGGTGAGGGTCTGGCCCTCCTTGACCTCGATGATGGCCGCGGCGATTTCGCCCAGGCGCTCGTCGGGCATGCCGATGACGGCCACGTCCTTGATCTTGTCGCAGCGGCGGAGGAAGTCCTCGATCTGCACGGGGTAGAGGTTTTCACCGCCGGAGATAACCACGTCCTTCTTCCGGTCCACCAGATAGTAGAAGCCGTCCTCGTCCTGACGGGCCATGTCGCCGGTGTAGAGCCAGCCGTCCTTGAGGACCTCGGCGGTGGCCTCGGGGTTCTTGTAGTAGCAGAGCATGACGCCCCGGCCCTTGACGATCAGCTCGCCCACCTCGCCCTGGGGCACGTCGCGGCCCTGCTCGTCCACGATCCGGGCCTCCCAGCGGTAGCCGGGCTTGCCGATGGCGCCGACCTTGGAGATGTTGTCCACGCCCAGATGGACGCAGCCGGGGCCGATGGATTCGGAGAGACCGTAGTTGGTGTCGTACTTGTGGTGGGGGAAGTGCTGCATCCAGCGGTCAATCAGGCTGGGCGGCACCGGCTGCGCGCCGATGTGCATCAGCCGCCACTGGTCCAGGTAGTAGTGGTTCAGGTCCACCCGGCCGGAGTCGATGGCGTCCAGCAGGTCCTGGCACCACGGCACCAGCAGCCAGACGATGGTGCATTTTTCCTCGGTGACGGCCCGGAGAATCCACTCGGGCTTGACGCCCCGGAGCAGCACCGCCTTGCTGGCGGAGTAGAGGCTGCCGAACCAGTGCATTTTCGCGCCGGTGTGGTAGAGGGGCGGGATGCAGAGGAACACGTCGTCCCGGGTCTGGCCATGGTGGTTCTGCTCGGTCTCGCAGGCGCTCAGGAGCGCCCGGTGGTTGTGCAGAATGGCCTTGGGGAAGCCGGTGGTGCCGGAGGAGAAATAGATGGCCGCATAGTCGTCCTCAGTCAGGGCCACCGGCGGCGCGCTGGAGGAGCAGTAGGTCACCAGCTCGCAGCAGTCCTCGGCGTAGGCGGGGACGTTCCGGCCCACAAAGAAGAACATCTTGATAAAGGTGAGCCGCGGCACGATGGGCTCCATTCGGGAGATAAACTCCGGCCCGAAGACCAGGACCTCCACGTCGGCCAGCCCCAGGCAGTACTCGATCTCGTCGCTGGAGTAGCGGAAGTTCATCGGCACGGCGATGCAGCCGGCCTTGAGAATGCCGAAGTAGAGAGGCAGCCATTCCAGGCAATTCATCAAAAGGATGCCGACCTTGGTGCCCTTTTTGAGGCCCCGGCTCAGCAGCAGATTGGCGAAGCGGTTGGCCTTGCGGTCAAAGTCCCGCCAGGTCATCTCCCGCCGGTAGGGGGCGTCGGGCCGGGCGCTCTGAATCAGGCTGAAATCCCGCCAGGTGACGGCCTTGTCCCGTTCTTCCGAGGGGTTGATCTCCACCAGACTTATCTCGGAGCCGTAAAGCCGTGCGTTTCGTTCCAGAAATTCCGTAATGACCATCGATAGATCCCCTTTTGTATGTAATATAATGTCTGTAATTTGTGTCGGGGCCGATGCCCCCGCCGGGTATGCCATAAAAAACGCCCGCTGCCAAGGAAGGCAGTGGGCGCATAAAGCAACATCCGGCTGTGACGATTGGCGTGGTGTTACTTTATCACTTTTAACCACTAAAGTCAAGAAGTTTTTTCATATTTTACCGGGTGACTGGTCACATAGCCGTTGACGGTCATAAAAGCCACTTGGGTTCCCAGATCATCGGTGATGTCCACCTTGTAAAAGCAGGTGTTGTGGCCGCAGCGGATGCACTGGGACTCGGCGAAGAGGGTTCGGCCCCGGGCGGGGGAGAGGTAGGTGATGTCGTGCTGCATGGAGACGCTGATCCGGTCGGAGTAGGCGTTGGCGGACACGGCGAAGGTGAAATCGGCCAGGGTGAAGATCGCCCCGCCCTGGGGGATACCGGCGGCGTTCATATGGTCGCCCCGGAGCTTGAGGCTGCAAAGGGCGTGGCCCGGCTGGGCGGAGACGATCTCCACGCCGACCACCTCGGTGGCAAAGCGGTCCTGGGAGAAGAGACCGCGAATTTCATCCATCGTGGGCAAAGTCATTCCTTCTTTCAGGGGAGTTTCCAGTAGTATACCCGATCACGGCCCATTTTGCAACCGGTTGGGGTGGTGGGATCCGGGCGGACGGACTAGAGGCCGTACCGCCGGTAGCCGTCCATGGCCTCCAGCCGGACGGGCGGACGGCTGGTCGTCTCCTCTGTCCAGTCGCCCAGGCGGCGTAGGGCGGCGGCGAATGCCGGATCATCTGCGTCTGCAAAACAGAGGGTCTCGTGGGTGACGGTCTCCAGGAACAGGACCCCGTTGTCGAAGAAGCAGGGGTCCTCCATGTTGGCGTAGTAGTCCCGTTCGGAGAAGACCTGTTGGCGGAGCGTCTCGGCCTCCCGGTAGGCCTCCCGGAGAAAGGCGTTGAAGGCTGCGTCGGATAAATCGCGCGGCGCATGGTCGAGAAATTCACCCACCCGTTCCGAGGCCGCCTCGGCGGCCTTGTCATAGGCGGCGTATTTCTCCCGTAGATAGGCGTCATGACCGGCGGGGGCGCGGCTTATCTCCCGGTCGAAGAGATGGGTCCAGTGCTGGAGAAAGATGGCCTTGGCCTTCCGGCTGGCGCGATAGACGTAGCATTTCTCCCGGAATTCTCCGTCATAGCGCTGAATCCGCGCATAGGACAGATATTCCCCCAGGCAGAAGGGCCGCAGAGCCTGCTCCAGCGCCCCGTCCCAGGCCTTTTCCCAGCCGCAGCGGTGGAGGGAAAAGCAGTCGGCCCGGTCAAAGCACAGGTCCATCAGCGTCTGAAAGGCTTCGCCCGCGATGGTCGGCTCCTGCTTGCGCCGTTTGGAATAGTAGGAGCTATTTTTGAAGGTTAACAGATTTCGCATGGGCATTCCCTCCCGAATGGTCTAAATTTCAAGGCGTTGCTGGTGCGCCGTCACAATTCCACGGCCTGACTGATGGCGAAGAAGTAGAGAATCTTCCGCTTCACCGGCAGCCGGTAGATCCGTCCCAGGGCTTCGGCGTAGGCGTTGAGCTGGGGGGCGTAATGGGTGGCGCGGGCGGCGACGGAAGCGGCGTCCACCCGGTCGGTTTTGAAGTCCAGAATGGTCAGGCCGTCGGGCTCCACGGCAAAGCAGTCCACCACGCCCTGGAGCATCACCTGTTCCCCGGGCACGTCCCAGCCCAGCCGGGCGGCGTCGGTGAGGAGGGAGAACTTGAACTCCCGGCGGACCTCCTTTTGCCCCAGTAGCCATTGGCCCAGGGCCGAGGTGAAGAAGGCCAGCACCTGGTCGGCGCGGACGGCGTCGGCCTGGCCGGCGGTGAGAAATTCCTCCCGCAGCAGCCGGTTCCGCTCCGCTTCGATTGCCTCGGCCGTGGTGCAGGCTTCGTACCGGGCGAACTGCATAAAGAGATGGGTTGCCACGCCCCGCTCGGCGGCGGTCATGGCCCGGGGCAGAAAGCTGGGGCGGCGGAAGGCGCTGGGCGGCAGAGGCTGGACGGCCCCGGCGGCGGCCTCTTCGTCGGGAACCCGGCCCTTGAGCTGGGTGGCTGTGAGCTTGGCGGGGATGGCGGCGGCAGCCCCGTGGGGATAGACGTAGTCCAGCAGCGCCAGAGACGCCGGGTCCGGCTGGGGCGGCGTCAGGTCCCGGAGACTGCCCGTCCCGGTTGCCGCATCGGAATCGGCCAGATCCACGGCCTCGATGCGCCAGGCGTCCGGCCAGACCCGGGAGACGGGGCTGGGCCCAGACCGGGCGAAGAGGGCCCCGGCTTCGGTGCGGGTCAGGGCGGCCAGCAGCACCCAGTACCCCGGGGAAGCGGCCGCGGCGCAGAGCTCGTCGGACAGGGGCAGCGTCAGCTGGGAGCAGAGGTTTTTCAGCTCCCGGTCCAGATAGCGGCTGTAATAGGTCATCACCAGCCGATCCTGGGCCCGGGTCATGGCCACGTAGAGAACCCGCAGCTCCTCGGAAACGGCCTCCTTGTTTTTCTTGCGGGCGATGGCGGTTTTGGCCAAGGTGGGGTAGCGGATCATGCGCTCGTTGTCCACCCGGTTGCAGCCCAGGCCCAAATCGCTGTCGGCCAGAATGGCCTCCCGCAGATCCTGGAGGTTGAACTTCCGCGAGAGGTCGCAGAGGAACACCACCGGGAACTCCAGCCCCTTGGAGGCGTGGACCGTCATAAGGGTGACGGCGTCACCGGCGGCGTCCTTGGGCCGGGGCAGCTGGCCGCCGCTGGCCTGGAGGTCCCGCAGATGCCACAGCAGCTGGGGCAGCGCCTTGGCGCCGGAGGTTTCAAAGGAGGCGGCGAACCGGGCGAAGGCCCGGAGATTCCGGGTGCGGCTCAGACCGTCGGCCATGGCGGCGAAAACGTGGAGCATCCCGGTCCGGCGGAAGACGCTCTCCAGCAGTTCTCGAAGGTTCATCCACCTGGCGTCCTCCCGCAGGGCGGAGAGGGTTTCCAGGAAGGGGGCAAAGGCTTCGGGCTCCCGGCAGATGGCGTCGTAGAGGTCCGAGGTCCGGTCCCGGGTCCGGGGCTGGGCCAGCTGATCGGGGCTGACGCCGAAGAGGGGACTCAGGAGCACCGCGGCCAGAGGCACGTCCTGGTGGGGATCGTCCAGCACCTGGAGCAGCGATACCAGCAGCTGCACCTCCGGCGTGTCCAGCAGGCTGCCGCCCCGGTCACAGACCGCCGGGATACCCTGGCGGCTCAGCTCCTCCAGATAGATCTGGGCCGTGCCCGAGAGGGACCGCATCAGGATGGCCGCGTCGCCGGGCTTCATGGGCCGGAGGCCGTCGCCGTCGGAAATAGTCTCGCCCCGGTCCAGCATCTCCCGCAGACGGCGGGCCACGTAGCGGGCCTCGGCCCGGACCTTGTCGGGAGCCTCCTCGCCGGAGTCGGTCAGAAAGTGGAGCTCCACCGGCTGCGCCAGGGCGGGGAAGGACCGGCCGGGCCGCAGGGCCTCCCGCTCGGTGTAGTCCAGGTCGCCCACGGCCTTGCGCATGACCAGGGAGAAGACCTGGTTGCAGGCGGCCAAAATCTCGGGCCGGGACCGGAAGTTCTCCGAGAGCAGAATCTTCCGGGGCTCGCCCCCTTCGGCCTGGGCCGCGTCGGGATACGTCTCGTATTTCTCCAGGAACAGCGTCGGATCGGCCAGCCGGAAGCGGTAGATGGACTGCTTCACGTCGCCCACCATAAAGCGGTTGCGGCCCGCCCGGGAGATGGCCTCGAAGATGGCCTCCTGGACGGCGTTGGAGTCCTGGTACTCGTCCACCAGAATTTCGTCGAACCGGGCGCTGACCTCCCGGGCCACGGCGGTGGGCTGATGGGTGTAGCGGTCGGTCAGCAGGCGGATGGCCTGGTGCTCCAGATCGGAGAAGTCCAGCACCCGGCGGCGGCGCTTTTCGGCGGCGTAGGCCTGTTCCACCTGGGCGGTGAAGGTCAGGAGAGTCTGGAGAGCCGGGGCCGTCTCGCTGAGATCGGCCAGCATCTCCCGGGACGGGGCGAAGAACCGGTCCTGCCAGGCCTTCAGCTCCGACCAGGCCGTCGTGCGGACCTTGGCCAGCCGGTCCTTGACCGCCGGGTCCTCGGGCTGGCGGACGACGCCGGCCCGGCCAAAGCTGGAGATTTTCTTCTCGATCAGCTGGTCCCAGGTCTCGAATGCAGCCAGCTCTGCCAGCTGCCGGAGATTTTCCTCGAAGACCGGCCCCAGACCCTTCCGGATCTTGGGATAGGCCTCCATCTCCCGGAGGGCGTCGGCCAGCTTCTCCTGCTGCCGCCGGAGAAAGGCCCGGAACTCGTCTAGGAGGTAGGCCCCCCAGGGCGTCTCGGCGGCGTCGGCATAGCGGGAGAGGTCCAGAATCTCCGCCATCTCCGCCTGCCAGGCCGCCGGGTCCGGGCGGCAGCGCAGCTCGCCCAGAACCATGGTCACGGCCTCGGGCAGCCGCCGGTCGTCCCGGCCATAGCCGAAGACGTCGGCCATGGCGAGGAAGTCCGGATCGGCGGCGGTATAGGCATCCTCCAGCGCCTGGTCCAGTACCCGGGCGAGGATGGCCCGGCTCTCGGCCTCCTCGGCCACGCGGAAGTCGGCGGGCAGATCCAGCCGGTGGGCGTAGGTACGCAGCAGGTTGCCGCAGAAGGCGTGGACCGTGGAAATCTCCGCCAGATAGATTCGGTGGAGCTGCCGCTGCAGGTGGCGGTTCTCCGGCTCCAGGGCCAGCCGCTGGCTCAGCGCCTGGGCGATTTTCAGCCGCAGCTCGGCGGCGGCGGCCTTGGTGTAGGTGATGACCAGGAAGTCGTCGATGTTCCGGGGACGGACCGGGTCCAGGACCTTCCGCAGCAGCCGGTCCACCAGGACCTTGGTCTTGCCGGACCCCGCCGCCGCCGAGACCAGCAGCGCGCCGCCCTCGTTGTCCACCACCGCCTGCTGGGCGGCGGTCAGTTTGATCTCAGCCATGGCGGTCCTCCTCCTCTAAGATCTGCCAGAATGTGGCCGCGTCGGTGGCGGCGAAGTTTCGGGTCTCCCGGGGACAGAGGTCCCCGTGGCAGACGGTTTGATAGTCGCAGAATTTACAGGCCCCGTCGCTGCCTCGCTGGACCGGGTTGGGCCCCACGGCCCCGGCGGCAATCTGGTCGGCCATCTGGGCCAGGGTCCTGGTCACGTGGCGCTCCAGCAGGGCCAGCTGGTCGGCCGTGGCCAGATTGCCCACGGCCTCGCCCTTTTTTATCTGATAGGGCATAAACCGGGGATGGGCCGGGTCGGCCTCCATGGCCGCGAGAATCTGGTCCCAGCCCAGGATCAAGCCCCGGCGGCGGCGCTCTTCCCGGTGGGCGTCCCGCACCTCCTCCTCCGAGGGCTGGGGCTGGGTCAGGGTGTAGGTCTGCCGGGCCGGCAGATAGAGCACCCCGGCGGGAATCAAGGCGTCCCGGCCGAAATAGGCCCCGCCCGCCGCCTGGAGGGCGAAGAGGTAGATGAGCATTTGGAGCCCCGCGCCGTAGAGAATATCGGTGTAGTCAAAGTCCTTCTGGCCGGTCTTGTAGTCCACCACCCGGACGTAGGTCTTGCCGTCCATCTCGCAGAGGTCCACCCGGTCCACAAAGCCGGAGACGCGGCAGACGGCGGTTTGCCCCGCGATTTCCACCGGCGGCAGCGCGCCCTGGGCCGAGAACTCCAGCTCGCAGCCGGCGGGCTGAAACCGGCTGTCGTGGAGCTCCTCGCCCAGATCCAGCACCACGTCCAGCACCTCCCGCCGGGCCCGGCGGAACAGGTGGGCCGCCCGCTGGGCCTGCTGGGGAAAGCGCTGGGCGGCGTAGCGGTCCATCTCCTCCACGGCGATGGCGGTGAGCCGCTGGGCGGTGACGGCGGGGAAGCCGCCCTCGTCGTGGACCCGGCCCACCGTGGCCTCCAGCACGGCGTGGACAAAGGTGCCGAAGGCCGAGGGGTCCAGCTTGGCCTGCTTGCGGGGCTGGGCCTTGAGGCCGTAGGCCAGGAAATAGGAGAGACGGCATCCGGCGTATTTGTCGATTCGGGAGGCCGAGAGGTAGAGGGTCTTGCCGTAGAGCCCGGCCACGGTCTCGGGGGCGAGGGGCGTGAAGTCGTAGTCCCGCCGGGCTTTCAGCCGCGCCCGTACCTGGGAGAGGCCCGGCAGGTCGCGCTCGGAGCCGTGGCGCAGGTCGAAGGCCGCCAGCCCCTCCGGACTGAGAAAGACCTCGGCGGGTTCTTCGTGCACGGATGCCGGGAAGGCCCGGGCCGCCCGGCGGAAGAGCCACGCCGGCTGTTCCCCGGTATAGGACAGGGCGATGGTTTCCTCGGCGGCGGCGAGAGCCGCGGCGATGCGGCCCATCTCCTGATCCAGCTGGTCGGCCCGGCTGGGGGCCAGGGAAATGCCCTGGGCCAGCAGCCGCCGCCGTTCCTCCTCGGTCAGTAAGCCCTCGGCCCCGCGATAGGCCGGGAAGGCCCCGTCGGCGGTTCCCAGCACCAGCAGGTGCTTCGTCCGCCGCTGCCGCAGATCCGGCAGGGGACCGGCCAGAACCTGGTCCAGCCCGGCGGGGATGGTGCCGACGGCGTATTGACTCAGCAGCGTCCGCACCAGACGGACAAAGCCGTCGGGGGTCCGGGGCGTGGGCCCCAGGGCCAGCCACAGCTGCTCCAGGCAGTCCCGGAGGATGTCGTAGAGCTGCCGGAGCTCCTGGGCCATCTGATTTTCTCCGGCGGCCAGACGGGCCTCGGCCTCCCGGGCCAGCCGCTCCCGGAGCTGCACGGCGTCGAGGAAGTCGGCCAAGGCCAGGGTCATCTCGCCGGTGGTACCGGCGGCGCGGATGGCGCGGCGCAGGGTGAGGAGCTCCGCCAGGGCCGTTTGCCGGTGGGTGTTGAGGGCAGCCAAGGCGGCGCGGTCGCCGTCGGTCCAGTCCTCGCCGTAGCCCCGGGGATGGAAGGTCCAGTCCTGCTCCCAGAGACTGCCGTGGAGATTCCAGCGGAAGGCGTAGCCGTCCAGCCGGTCGCACCAGTCCCGGTCCTCCAGAGGCAGGCCCGATTTGAGATAGAGCGCCGCGTCCTCGTAGTCCAGAGGCCCGGCCGCCGCGGCCAGCGCCGAGAGTACCGCCCCGTAGACCGGCTTGCTCAGCAGATCCGTCTCTCCGGCCAGGTACAGGGGGAGCCCGGCCTCGGCGAAGGCGGCCCGGAGCGGGCCCTCGTAGAGCCCCGGGTCGCAGAGGCCCAGGGAGATATCCCGGCACCGGCTGCCCCGGGCCAGCAGCTCCTTGACCCGCAGGGCTGCGCCCCGGCATTCCTCCTCTACGGCCTCATAGGCGGTCAGGGAAACGGAGCCGGCCTGAAAGGGACCGGCGGCTCCGCCGAAGAGGCAGTCCAGCAGGGCCTGGACGCCGGGGTCCCGGGGCTGCCGGGCCGTCACCCGGTCCACGGTCACCGGAATGCTCCACTGCGCCGCCAGCAGGCGCAGGCTCCGGGCGGTCTCCCGCACCGGACGGGTGATGGCCGTCTCGGCGTCGCCGGTGGTCAAGGCCACGGTCAGGCCCCGGCTCCGGCGCAGCAGCGCCTCCAGCACCCGGAGCTCCGCCCCGGTGAAGTCGGAGAAGCCGTCCACCCAGATCCGGTGGGAGGCGGCCCAGTCCGTTTCCACCAGCCGGTCGGCCAGAACCGCCAGCTTTCCGGCCGGGTCCGCCGCCCCCTGGGCCGTCAACGCCAGATAGCCCTCGTAGAGCAGGGCCAGCTCCGTCAGCTTCTGGGCAAACTGCCCCTCCGACCGGCCCGCCGCCTCCAGCAAAGCCGTGGGAGTCAGACAGTAGCTTTGAAATTCCTCGGTCATCTTCACCAGATCCGCGAGGAACTCCGGCCGCCGCAGCACCGACGCATAGAGATGGATTTTGGAGGCGGTCTGTTCCGCGGCCAGAGCCATGGCCAGCAGCCGTCCGCCCTGGTCGAGATAGGCCCGAGCCGCGCCGCCGTAGGCGGCGGCCACCCGGTTCCACAGCCGCGAGAAGCTCAGCACCTCGGCATAGCGGCTGATGCCGTCGCCGCCCACCTGGCAGAGGGTCCGCTCGGCCTCATGGGAGAACTGCTCCGGCACCAGAAGGATCTGCCCCGGCTCCGCGGCCGCCTGCCGCACCAGCTTATCCGCCAAATGCCGCGACAGCGCCGTCCGATCCGCGCCCGTACACAATGTCAGCATATCCGTCCCCGCTTTCGTTGGTAGATGGCCCTATTATACGGAGTTTTCCCCGTCCGCGCAACCCCGGCGGTCCGGGCGGCCATACAGGCCGCCCCTACAACGGAAAACGCCAGTGCATGCGCTTCCCGCCGCACCCCGCCCTGCGGACCAGGTCGATGGTACGCCGTAGGGGCGGCCTGTATGGCCGCCCGAGCAGGCTCCCGATTCACGCCGCACCTCCGCCGGACGCGACGGCCGCATGGGCGGAGGCGCAAAAAAAACGCCCCGCACAGGCGGGGCGCTGGAGATACGGAATCAGTTCTTGTTGAAGATTTTGAAAATGGCGTCGATGTCGTTGTCGTCCTCCACGGGGGCGGCGGGACGGCTGCTGCTGCGCTCCATGCCGGAGGAGAAAGCGCCCAGACGGGTGGTGGGCTTCTTCTCGTCAAAGCCCGTGGCGATGACGGTGACGCGCATTTCGTCCTCCAGGGAGTCGTCGAAGGCGGAGCCGAAGATGATGTTGGCCTCGGGATTGGCGGCCTCCTGGACGATGCTGGCAGCGGTCTCCACGTCGTCCAGACCCAGGTCGGAGGAGCCGGTGATGTTGATGAGCACGCCCATGGCGCCGTTGATCGAGGTCTCCAGCAGGGGGCTGGCCACGGCGGCCTGGGCGGCCTGCTCGGCCTTGTCGCGGCCGGTGGCGGAGCCGACGCCCATATGGGCCCGGCCGGCGTCCTTCATAATGGCGGACACGTCGGCGAAGTCCAGGTTGATATTGACGTGCTCGGAATAGCCCACCAGCTCGGAGATGGACTGGACGGCCTGCTTGAGCACGTCGTCGGCGATGCCGAAGGCGTTGGCGAAGGTGATCTTCTGATCGGTGACGTACTTGAGGCGGTCATTGGGAATGATAATCAGGCTATCGACCTTGTCGGACAGGTTGGCGATACCGGCTTCGGCCTGCTTCATACGGTTGGCGCCCTCGAACTTGAAGGGCTTGGTGACGACGCCCACGGTGAGGATACCGGACTCGTGGGCCAGATCCGCGATAATGGGGGCCGCGCCGGTACCGGTACCGCCGCCCATACCGGCGGTGATAAAGACCATGTCGGTACCCTCGAGGACCTTGGAGATGGCGGCCTTGGATTCCTCCGCGGACTTCTGACCAATGTCGGGCTTGGAGCCCGCGCCCATGCCGCCGGTAAGCTTTTCGCCGATCTGGATCTTGTTGCGGCAGTTGGACTTGTTGAGGTCCTGCTTATCGGTGTTGACCACCACAAATTCCACGCCGCCCACACCGGCCGCGATCATCCGGTTGACGACGTTGTTGCCGGCGCCGCCGACACCGATCACTTTTATGGAAACGACTTTTTCTTCAAAATCAGGCATGGGTTGTTCCTCCTATGTAGAAATGCTGCAAAGCGTTTTCAGTTCACATAATTATACTTCATTATAATATCGCGTATCCCGCCTCAGGTCAATAGACAATTCGAGAAATTATGGTAAAAATCACTCGGTCTGCTCCCACTCATGGAAGACGGCGACCCGTTTTTCGGCGAAGGTCAGGTCGATACTGCCCGACAGAGCCGGGTCCAGGCCCTCCAGCACCGCCTGGAGGTACTGGATTTTATAGGAGAGCTCATCGGTACCGCCCAAGAGGATCTGGTACTGATCCGAGGCCAAGAGCTCGATGTCGTAGGTTTTTTCCACATTGATGGTGGTGATTTTCTCCATCAGGCCGGTCCCCTCCATGGCGCTGACGATTTCCAGCGCCGCGGCCATGGCGTCCTCCTGGCCCTCGGTAGCGCGGGCGGTCTCGCCGGCCTGGGGGTTCACCAGCGTGAAGCCGGTCATTTCCACCACCTGGCCGGTGAAATTGTCCAGGGAGCTGCCGAGGATACGGCCCTCGGTGTTGATGTACCAGCTGCCGCCCACGTCGGCCTCGACAAGGCCGGCAATCTGGCTCTCCTCCACCTGGATCACCACGGTGTCGGGGAGAATGCGGCCCACGCTGACGCGCTGGACATAGGGAAGCCGCGCTTGGATACTGCCGCCGACGGCTTCACGGTTGAGCATAAAGAGATTGTCGCCCGGGGAGATGCCCGAGGCGTTGGCCACCTGGTCCCAGGAGTAAATGCTGTTGCCCTGGACCTCGATGGTACGGACGCGGAAAAAGAGGGCGACACCCAGTACAATGGCCGCCACCACAGCCACCATAATCAGCAGCCGTCCGATGATGCCCGTATGAAGTTCCCGGCGGCGGCCGGACCGTTTGGCCCGACGGCGCGCCCGATTGCGCGAATTAGCCATGATGACCTCCCGAAATCAGAGCTTCGCTCCGACTTAGAGAGTATTATACACGATCGGAAGGAAAATTTCCAGTCGGATTCTTTCCTGTGCAGATAGAAGCGCCCAAGGCCCGGAGCTTTTCCTCCAGTTTATCATACCCCCGGCGCAGATGTTTTATCCCTGTGACGGCGCTTTCCCCGGGGGCCTGGAGGGCGGCCAGCACCAGGGACGCCGCGCCCCGGAGGTCGGTGCCCTCCACCAGGGCCGGACGCAGGGCCTCCACACCCCGCACCGTGGCGCCGGCCCCCACGACCTCGATTTCCGCGCCGAACTTCCGCAGCTGCGCCACGTGGGCAAAGCGGCGCTCGAAGATGGTCTCGGCGAAGCGGCTCTCGCCCCGGGCGCGCAGGAGGGCCGCCATCATCGGCGCCTGGACGTCGGTGGGAAAGCCGGGGTAGGGGGCTGTGGCGATTTCGGAGACGGCCCGGAGCCGCCCCTCGGACCGGAGTGTTACCGTGTCCCGGCCCCTGCAAATTTCGCACCCGGCATCGGTCAGCGCGTCCAGCACCGGGCCTATGTACTTGCCGTCGGTGCCGGTCAGGGCCACGTCGCCGCCGCAGCCGGCACAGGCGCAGAGAAAGGTCGCCGTCTCGATCCGGTCAGCCATGACGGTATAGGACGCCCCGTGGAGGGGCGCGCCGCCGCGGATGGTGATGGTATCGGTGCCCAGGCCCGCGATGTCGGCGCCCATGGCCTGGAGGAACCGGCCCAGATCCTCGATTTCCGGCTCCCGGGCGGCGTTCTGGAGGACCACGGTGCCGCCGCAGCCCACGGCGGTCAGAAGTACGTTTTCCGTCGCGCCGACGCTGGGAAACAGCAGCTCAATGGCCGCCCCATGGAGCGCCGGGGCCTCGCAGAGGATGGAACCCTCCCGGAGCACCACCGAGGTCCCCATCCGGGCCACGGCGTCCAGATGCAGGTCGATGGGCCGCCGTCCCAGCGGACAGCCGCCGGGCATGGTCAGGGCTGCCGCGCCGAAGCGGGTCAGCAGCGCCCCGAGAAACAGCACCGAGGCCCGCATCCGACCCATCAGGGAGCCGGGAATGGCGTGACGGCGGACGTTGCGGGTGTCCACCCGCAGCGTGTCGCCCCGGCGGCTCACGCTGCCGCCCAGGGCTTCGATGATCTCCCCGGCCAGGGCTACGTCGGTAATGGCCGGGCAGCGGCTGATGGTATACTGCGCCCCGTGGGCCACGGTAGCTGCCAGAATGGGCAGCGCGGCATTCTTGGACCCGCTGATGGCAATGCAGCCCTGCAGGGGCCTTCCTCCGTCGATCAACAAAGCCTCCATAGGCGCCTCCCCAAGGTTTTTGCCATCCTATGCGGGAGCCGGTCGAGGCGTGCGGGAGGCAACGGGGGAGAAAGCGGCGGTTAGACTCTGTTCAGCTCCACAAGAAAGCGGTTGACGCCGTTTTCGCTCTCGACCCAGAGCCTGCCCCGGTGGGCGGTGACGATGGCCTGGGCGATGGAGAGTCCCAAGCCGTAGCTGCCGTCGCGGCGGCGGGACGGGCCGCCCCGGTAGAAGCGCTTGAAGATTTCGGTCCGCTGGGCCTCGGTCAGGGGCTCGCCCTCGTTGGCCACGGTCAAGCGGCAGCGAGTCCGGCCGTAGGCCCGGAGCGTTACCGTCACCGTGCCGCCGGGGCGGCTGTACTTTCGGGCGTTGTCCAGGAATATGGATACCAGCTCCTGCAGCCGCGCCGGATCACCCTGGACCGAGATGCCCGGCTCCACATCCAGCTCCAGCGTCAGCCCCGCTTCAAAGAGCACCGCCTCCAGAGGCAAAGCCGCCTGGGTTACGGCGTTGCTCCAGTCTACCGGCGCCAGGGCCGACGGGTCCGGCGCCTGCTCTGCCCGGGCCAGGGATAAAAGCTGCTCCACCAGGGCGCGCATCTGCCGGGCCATGGTCAGAATATTGTCGGCGCTGCTCTGGCGGGCGTCGGGGGCAGTGGCGGGACTTTGGAGCAGCTCGGCGCTGGTGGTGATGACCGTCAGCGGCGTTTTCAGCTCATGGGAGGCGGCGGCCACAAAATCCCGCTGCTGCGCCATGGCGTTCTCCAGCGGCCGGACCGCCCATCGGGAGAGCAGCACGCTGCCCCAGAGAAAGGCCAAAAAGCTGATTAGCCCGAGAATCACACAGGTTTGCGTCAGACTTCGGAGGGTGGACAGCTCGCTGGAGATATCTGCGAAGACCAGGCACTGGCGGTAGGGCGTCTCCGCCCGGAGAAATCGAAGATGGTATGCTTCGATGACGCCCAGAGGACGGTCGCTCTCCTCCACGGCGTCCAGCAGTTCCCGCAGGAAGTCCTCGTCGGAGAGATCGTAATATCCGCCGTCGGCGGCGACGATCACGCCGCCCGGAGCCACCTGGATGGTGAAGAAGGGCAGCCGTACGTCTTCGCCCGGCTCGTCGGGCAGCCCCACCTGGAAGGGGTGGGCGGCGATATTCTCCATCATGGCGATGCTTTTCTGCTCCAGGTCGGAGCGGGTAAAGTGAAACACCAGCCCGAAGATGACCGCCAGCAGCAGCGTAGCCACGGTCATATTGATGAGGATGAATTTCAGACGCAGCTTTCGGATCATGGCGTGGCCTCCAGATGATAGCCCAGACGGCGGATGGACTCGATGCGGACATTGGAGCCGATGCTCAGGAGCTTTTTGCGGAGAAAGCCGATGTAGACCTCCACATGGTTTTCCACGGCCTCGGAGTCGAAGCCCCAGACGGCGGTGAGAATGGCCTCCTTGGAGAGGTTTTTGGCGCCGGCCTTGAGCAGCAGCCGCATGACCTCGAACTCCTTGGCCGAGAGCCGGACGGACCCGTCGCCGCAGAGAAGGGTGGCGGACTGAAGGTCCAGTACCGTGTTGCCGAAGGTCAGTTCATCCACCTGCGCGCCCTGCCGCCGCAGAAGGGCGTTGATGCAGGCCAGCAGCTCCCGGGAATCGAAAGGCTTGGGCAGATAGTAGTCCGCCCCGGCGTTGAGCCCGGTAATCCGGTCCTCCAGCCCCGACCGGGCGGTCAGCATCAGAATGGGCGTCCCCAGATGCTGGGCCCGCAGCGACCGGGCCAGGGTGAAGCCGTCGATTTTGGGCAGCATCACGTCCAGAATCAGAAGATCGTAGACGCCGGACAGCGCATAGTCCGCCCCGGCCTCGCCGTCGTATACCGCCTCGGTCTCGAACCCCTTCTGCCGGAGCAGCGCCGCCATGGAGTCCGCCAGACGAACCTCGTCCTCGATGATGAGAATTTTCAAGCTACCACCGCCTTGCGGAAAAATAGAAAATGGAAAACAGGCGGCAAATCCGCCCCTACATGCACACGCTGCCGTTTCCCACTGTAGGGGCGCATTTTATATGCGCCCGGACCGCACCGCCGGAACCACCAGGCAGCAGTCAACGCGGCCCTGTCCGGGCGGCCATACAGGCCGCCCCTACGGCGCATGTTCGACCCGATCCGTAGGGCGGGGTGCCCACACCCCGCCAAACCAGGCCGCCGGAACCACCAGGCTAGCGGTCAACGGGACCCGGTCGTGGCGGCATGTGGGCATGCCGCCCTACGAGGTTCGGCGGGAATCGGGGGCGCATTCGGGCGGATATATAATCCGCCCCTACAGGCGCGCCCGCTGCCGTTTCCTGTCGTAGGGGCGGCTATCAGCCGCCCGCGATGTCCGGCGGTCTGTTATTGTATTTATTTGTATTATATCAGATTTTCTTTTCCCCGGCAACCAACGTCCCGGGGCGGGGATCATCCGGAATGACCGCGGGTATCTGGAGCTGATGCCGGCGTATCGGTAAAATGGGCCGTTTTATTCCAGAAAACGGGGGAAGCGATTGACAACCTCTTCCGGCTGTGGTACGCTCTTTTTATACAATGTGAACGAGCATTCACACCAATTTCCAGGAGGTTAGAGCCATGGCTTACAACGGATTTGCAATCGACGAATATCTGGACGCGGCGGCTGTGACGGCGCAGCTGGACGCGCTGATTCAAAAGCCGGTTTACTCCATCCGGCGGGACCGGCTCAAGGGGTATGTGGAGGACTATTTCGAGGCCAAATGCCCCCAGTCCAAGGCCATGATTGCCCAGGCCAAGAGGGTCATTCCCGGCGGCGTGCAGCACAATCTGGCCTTTAACTATCCCTTCCCCATTGTCATCACCAAGGCCGAGGGGGCCAAGCTCTACGACCTGGACGGCAACTGGTACTATGACCTGCTCCAGGCCGGCGGTCCCACGATTCTGGGCAGCAATATGCCCGCCGTGCGGGAGCCGGTCATCGAGCTCCTCAATACCTGCGGCCCCTCCACGGGCCTGTTCCACGAGTACGAGTACAAGCTGGCCAAAAAGATCTCCGAGCTGGTGCCCTCGGTGGAAATGTTCCGGATGCTGGGCTCCGGCACCGAGGCGTGTATGTGCGCCGTCCGCATTGCCCGACTGAAGACCGGCCACAAGAACATTCTCAAGATGGGCGGCGCGTACCACGGCTGGTCGGACCAGCTGGCCTACGGCATCCGGGTGCCGGGCACCAAGGGGCTCCTGTCCAAGGGCGTGCCGGGCTTCGTGTTCAAGCACACCGACGAGTTCTTCCCCGGCGACCTGGAGGATTTGGAGCGGAAGCTCAAGGCCAACCGCCTGACCGGCGGCACGGCGGCGGTGTTCCTGGAGCCCGTGGGCCCTGAGAGCGGCACCCGGCCCGTCAGCAAGGAATTCGTTCGCGGCGCGGCCAAGCTGGCCCGGGATTACGGCGCGCTGCTGGTCTTTGACGAGGTGGTCACCGGCTTCCGCATCGGCCTCAGCGGCGCACAGGGCTACTTCGGCGTGGACCCGGACCTGACCATCTTCGGCAAGATCATCGCCGGCGGCTACCCCGGCGCGGGCGGCATCGGCGGCCATGCCGACTGCATGGCCCACCTGGGGGCGGGCCTGGATTCCTCGGGCAAGAAGGTGGCTAAGGCCATGTGCGGCGGCACCATGGCAGCCACGCCCATCTCCTGCGTGGCGGGCTACCACGCCCTCTGCGAGATTGAGCGGACCAACGCCTGCGAGGCGGCGGGGCGCATGGGCGACCGGCTGACCAAGGGCCTCCAGGCGCTGATTGCCAAGTACAAGCTGCCCTTTGTGGCCTTCAACCAGGGCTCCATCTGCCATCTGGACAGCGTGGGCACCATGCACTTCGCCATCGACTGGAAGAAGCCCTGGACCATCCCCCAGATTCTCAAGGAGACCGGCATCCGTCAGAAGGAGATGGAGCACATGGGCGCGGCCTATATGGCCGAGGGCATCGTGACGCTGGCGGGGTCCCGGCTCTACACCAGCGCCGCCTATACCGAGGAGATGATCGACGACGTGCTGGCCCGGTTTGAGCGGGTCTTCTCCCACTGCGGGCGGCTGGAGGTCCGGCGATGACCGCCGCCGAGGCCCAGGCCCGGGCGGCCGTGGTGGAGGCGGGAAAGCGCCTCCTCAGCCGGGGCCTGGTGGAGCGCACCTGGGGCAACGTCAGCGCCCGGGTGTCGGAGACGCACTTTGTCATCACCCCCAGCGGCATGGCCTATGAGACCCTCCGGCCCGAGGATCTGGTGCTGGTGGATCTGCGGGACCGGAGCTGGCAGGGCAGCCGCAAGCCCTCCAGTGAAACCGGCATCCATGCCGACGCCTACCGGCTCCGGCCGGAGGTGGGCTTTGTGATCCACACCCACCAGCCCCAGGCCAGCCTGTGCAGCACCGCCGGACGGGGCTTTTCCGCGGAGCATCCGAGCCTGGGCGGCTTTGTCCCCTGCACAGCCTACGGTTTGCCCTCCACCCAGACTTTGCGCCGGGCTGTCAAGGCCCAGGTGCTGGCCCATCCCGACAGCCCGGGGTTCCTGCTGAAGAGCCACGGGGCCCTCTGTCTGGGACGGGATGTCGCCGAGGCCTTTGCCGTGTCCGAGGCCCTGGAGCAGGTCTGCGAGGCCCGGGTGGCCACCGCCCTGCCGCCTCTGGCCACGCCGCCGCTGCCGGACCTGGGGATCAGCCGCCGGAGCGGCCGCATGTTCACCCTGACCCGCCATGGTCAGGACTGGATTTACCGCGTGAGCGACCTGGGGCTCCGGGGCCCGGCGGCCATCCATGCCGCCATCTACCGCATGACCTCGGCCCAGGCCGTGTTTCACAGCGCCGCGCCGGAGACGGCGGCGGCCAGCTGGCGGCGGGGTCCGTTCCGGCCCATGCTGGACGATCTGGCCCAGATTGCCGGGGCGGAAATCGTCACAGCGGAGCCCAAGCCGACCCCCATCGCCTGCGGCCTGGTGGCCTGCGACGCGGTGATGGTCCGGGGCCTGGGAGCCCTGTGTACCGGCGCGACTCTGGAGGAGGCCCGGATCGTGGCTTCGTTGTTGGAGAAGGGGGCCCGAGCCTGGCGCTACGGCACCGTGACGCCGGGCTGCGGCCCGCTGGACCGGCGGGACGCCTGGCTGATGCGGCTGATCTACGTCACGCAGTACGCCAAGCGCCGGGGGAAGCCCGATGAAAAAGCTCACTGACGAAAAGCAGGCGGCGCTGCTGGAGGCGGGGATCGCGGCCTTTGCTCGGGCGGGCTTCCGCGGCGCGTCCATCGGGGCCATTGCCGGGGCGGCGGGAACCAGCGTCGGCGTTCTCTATAAATACTATGAGAACAAGGAGGCCTTCTTCGACGCCTGTCTGCGCCACAGTCTCCGGTCCCTGGAGGCGCTGCTGGACCAGGTGACGGCGGAGGAGGGAAAGCTCCTGGACAGCGCCCGGCAGCTGATCCGGGGCCTCCAGGCCTTTTCCCGGACCCATCCGGACCATGTCCGGCTCTACCACCGGATCACGGCCTCCCAGGGGGCGGCGGCGGTCCGGCTGGCCGGGGCCATCGAGTCCGTCACCGCCCGGCTCTACACCGATTGGATCGCCAGAGCCCAGGCCGAGGGCGCGGTCCGGAGCGACATGGACCCCCGGCTCTTCGCGCTGTTCTTTGACAATCTGCTGATGATGACTCAGTTCACCGGCTGCTGCGACTACTACCGGGCGCGGCTGGCCTTTTACCGCGACCCGCCGCCGTCGGACGAGACGGTGGAGGAGGAGCTCTTAAAGTTTCTGGAATCGGCCTTTACCCTGGAGCAGGCGGCCATTTCCCACAGGGAAGAGGAGAGAAAATGACCTACGTACTTGCCTACGATATCGGCACCACCGGCGTGAAGACCTGCCTGTTTGCCCTGGGGCAGGCCGTGTCCCTGGTGGAGAGCGCCAGCCAGGGCTACGGCCTGACCATCCTGCCCGACGGCGGGGCCGAGCAGGACCCGGAAGATTGGTGGAGCACCATGGCGGCCACGACCCGGGCCATCTTTGAGAAGACCGACGTGCCGCCGGCGCAGGTGGCGGGCCTCTCCTTTTGCAGCCAGATGCAGGGTCTGGTCCTGGTGGATCAGACCGGTGCGCCGGTGCGGCCCGCCATGAGCTATATGGACCAGCGGGCCAAGGCGGAGCTGAAGGCCGGGATTGCCCACGGCGTTCAGATCGCCGGGGCCAATGTGGGCAAGCTGCTGACCAGCCTCCGGCTGACCGGGGCCGTGTCCAGCAGCGTCAAGGACCCCCTTTGGAAGTACAAGTGGGTGGAGGCCCATGAACCCGAGGTATTCCGCCGGGTGTGGAAGTGGCTGGACGTGAAGGAGTATCTGATTCTCCGCTGCACGGGCAGAGCTGTGATGACGCCGGACAGCGCCTATGCGACCTTCCTCTACGACACCCGGAAGGGCCATGAGGGCTGGAGCCCCAAGCTCTGCCGGGTGTTCGGCGTCAATCCGGCCCATCTGCCGGAGATCTGCCCGGCCACCGAGGCCGTGGGCGGGCTGACGGCGCAGGCGGCGGCGGACCTGGGGCTGGCGCCGGGCATCCCGGTTTTCGGCGGCGGCGGAGACGCCGCGCTGATCGGCGTGGGAGCCGGCGCCACCCGGGTGGGGGACACCCATATCTACTGCGGCACCTCCGGCTGGGTCACCACGGTCACCGACCGGCAGATGGTGGACGTCACGGCCATGATCGCCGCCATTGTCGGCGCGCAGCCGGGCCGGTACAACTATTTTGCCGAGATGGAGACGGCGGGGAAATGCCTGGAGTGGGTCAAGGACCATCTGGCCCTGGACGAAATCGGCATCTATCTCCAGAAGCAAAATGTGGCCGAGAGCCAGGAGGCAATTTACACCAGCCTGTATGATTATCTCAGCGACGCCATTCGGGACGTGCCGCCCGGCTCCGGCGGCGTGATCTTCACGCCCTGGCTCCACGGCAACCGCTGCCCCTTCGAGGACCCCCATGCCGCGGGCATGTTTTTCAACGTCCGGCTGGAGACCGGCAAGACCGAGCTGATCCACGCGGTGATCGAGGGCACCTGCTATCACCTGCGGTGGATGCTGGAGTGTCAGGACCGGAAGCTCCATACCTCCGATCCCATCCGCTTTGTGGGCGGCGGGGCATTGTCGCCGGTGACCTGCCAGCGGCTGGCCGATATCACGGGCCGGAAGATCGAGGTGGTGGCCCATCCCCAGAACGTGGGCGCGGTGGGCGCGGCGGCGGTCATCGCCGTGGGCCTGGGGCTGCTCCCCAGCCCGGACACCGTGCGGGATTTTATCCCCGTGGCCGCAGCCTATGAGCCGGACCCGGCCAAAACCAAGGCCTATGCGCCGTATTTTACCGTATTCAAGCGCCTGTACCGGGACAACCGGAAGAGCTTCCGGCTGCTGGGCGGCGCGGAGGAGAATTGATGAGAAAGAAAGAACTGATCCGCTCGCTGAAATTTCTGTGCTTTTCCCTGTCGGCGGGGGTCATCCAGATCGTGACCTTCACCTTGCTCAATGAGCTGGTGCGGTGGCCCTACTGGCCCTGCTATCTGATTGCCCTGGTGCTGTCGGTGGTGTGGAACTTCACCCTGAACCGCCGCTATACCTTCCAGTCGGCCAATAACGTCCCCAAGGCCATGGCCCAGGTCTTCGGCTTCTACTGCGTCTTCACCCCGGCCTCCACGGTGCTGGGCAGCTATTTGGCCGACACCCTCCTGTGGAACGAGTACCTGGTGACCATCCTCAATATGGTATCCAATTTCGTCCTGGAGTACCTCTTCGACCGCCTGGTGGTTTTCCGCAAATCCATCGATACCAACGACCGGGCGGGAAAGCAGATGTAAGGCCCCAGCACCAGGCCGAACGCACGCCGTAGGGGCGGATTGTATATCCGCCCGAGCAGGCCTGCGATTTCTGCCGCACCTTCGGCGAACCTCGTAGGGCGGCATGCCCACATGCCGCCATGGCCGGGGTGCGTGGATTGCGGACCTGGAAATTCCGGCAGCCCGGTTTGGCGGGGTGAGGGCACCCCGCCCTACGGACCAGGTTGATGGCACGCCGTAGGGGCGGCCTATATGGCCGCCCGGGCAGGCTGGCGATTTTTGCCGCGCCCGCGCCGAACGCCGCAGGGCCCCGCACCCCGTAGGGCGGCGGGGTTTGGAATTGAAGAAGCACAAATGAACCCCGAGGGAAAATTCCCCCGGGGTCAGACTGTCGAAAAACCTCGCTGAAGATGTCTGTGACAGAGCAGCGGGGGAAGTGTGAAGGGGGCAAAAAGCCCCCTTCGCGTTCAATCGACACGTATTTTTAAACTTTTTAGAAAGTTTAAAAATACGCACAGCGTGGCGAAAAGACTTTTTCGACACGCTGACCCCGAGGGGAAATTCCCCCGGGGTTTTGATACAAATTCGATACAGCAGGACCGTAGAATATTATAAACCTGTCATAGCGGCCAGGGCGTCGCACTGCTCCTGGTTGAGGCCCTTCTTCATGGAGAGGCCCTCTTCGATGTCCACATCGACCATGGAGCCGTGATTGGAGCAGATGACCCGGTTGGTCCGGCCGGCCAGCAGGACTTCCACGGCGGCGTAGCCCATACGGGTGGCCATGACCCGGTCCCGGGCGGTAGGCGTGCCGCCGCGCTGGACGTGGCCCAGGATGGTCACGCGGGGATCGAGGCCCAGCTCCTCATGGATGCGGTTGCTGATCTCCATGGCCTTGCCGGCGCCCTCGGCGACGACGATCATGTAGTGGGTCTTGCCGGAGAGGCGGGCCCGGCGGATCTTTTCCACCACGTCCCGGTCGAAGTCCATGGGCAGCTCGGGCATCAGCACGGCGGTCGCGCCCACGGCCAGGCCCACGTAGAGAGCCAGATGGCCGGCGTTGCGGCCCATGACCTCCACGACGGAGCAGCGCTCGTGGGACTGCATGGTGTCCCGCAGACGGTCGATGGCGTCCACGGCGGTATTGGAGGCGGTGTCGAAGCCGATGGTGTAGTCGGTGCAGACGATGTCGTTGTCGATGGTGGCGGGGATGCCGACCACGGACACGCCGGTCTTGGACAGCGCCTGTGCGCCCCGGAAGGTGCCGTCGCCGCCGATGGCCACGATGCCGTCCAGCCCCAGAAGCTTGCAGGTGGCGGCAGCCCGCTGCTGGCCGGACTCGGTGCGGAACTCATCGCTGCGGGCGGTGTAGAGGATGGTGCCGCCTCGATTGATGATATGGGTGACGGTGCCGGCGTCCATACGGACGATGTCGCCGTTGATAAGGCCGTTGTAGCCGCGGCGGATGCCGATGCACTCGATGCCGCGGTACAGGCAGTCGCGGACTACGGCGCGGATGGCGGCGTTCATACCCGGGGCGTCACCGCCGCTGGTGAGGACGCCAATGCGTTTCACAGGATGGTTCATGGTCAAACACCTCGTTATCAATTGATATAGGCCGAACTCAGACGGCGCGTTTGATAGTATTTTATACGATTTCCGGTCCATTGTAAAGGCATGGAGCCGGCGGCAGAAATATTTTTCCGTCAGTGGAAACCTAAACCGTCCATTCTTCGTCCAATGTATTAGGATTTCATAAATATCTGCGTTTTCTCATTGACACAACTGTATGAGCAGCTATAATACACTTGTGAGTATAGTACATCAGGAGGTTCCTTATGAAGTATCGAATTCTTGCCCTATTTTTGGCGTGCCTGACCATGGCCGGGCTTTTGGCCGGGTGCAGCAAACCGGCCGAGACGGACTCCGACAGCGAGACCGAGGGTCCGCAGTACGCCTATCAGACTACCTTCACGCCCCTGGATCTGACGGAGCAGAAGGTCCAGTACATCAACAGCATGTGCCTCAGCGGCGACGCCATGTATCTGGCGGCCAACTGCGTTGTGGGCCAGGAGGAGTCCATCGACCCCGAGACCAATGAGCCCTATCTGGATGAAAACCAGGAGCCTGTGATGTACGACGTCTATGAAACGCGGATTCTGGCCATGAATCTGGACACCCAGGAAGTCCGGCAGCTGGACGGCTACACGCCTTCGGAAATTCCCGAGGGTATGGAGGGCAGTGTCAATATCTCCGGCATCACCCCCGGCGCCGACGGCACCATCTGGATCTGCGAGGATATGTACACCTATTACTACGACCTGCCGGAAAACTTTGATTCCACGTCGGATGATATGTGGAATTACTACGTCGAGGGCGGCAACTCCACCAAGTACATCCAGCTGGACGCCGAAGGCCAGGTGCTCCAGACCAAGCCCTTCCAGGTGGAAAACGCCAGCCTGTCCGGCATGGCCATCGACGGCGAGGGCAACTTCTACGGCTCCGACTGGCAGAACCTCTATCTCTTCAATGACGATGGTACCGTGGCCGCTACCATTCCGGTGGAGAACGGCATCAACAGCCTGATTCGCCTGGGCGACGGCAAGGTCTATGTCAATATGTATCTCCAGAAGGAAGAGGAGTACTACAACGCGCTGGTGCCCGTGGATACGGCGGCCAAGGCCCTGGGCGAGGAGGAGATCCGTATCCCCAACAACGCCTACCAGGTCTACCCCGGCGACGAGAACTACTTCTTCTACTATAACTACAACGGTACCATCTACGGCTACAAGAAGGATGCGGAGAATGGCGAGCGGCTCTTTGCCTGGATCGACTGCGACCTCAATGAGAATGATATCCAGCAGTTCTCCATCCGCGCCGACGGCAGCATCCTGGCCATGGAGGGCCGCTACAACGAGACTACCAGCGAGCAGGAATATAACCTGGTCACCATCCGGCAGGTGGACGCCTCCACCTTGCCCGAGCAGGTGGAGCTGACGCTGGCCTGCATGTATCTGGACTGGGATCTGCGCAATGAGATCGTGGAGTTCAACCGCCAGAAGAACGGCATCCGCGTCAACGTGGTGGACTATTCCCAGTATAACACCGAGGACGACTACACCGCCGGCATCCAGAAGCTCAACACCGAGATTCTCTCCGGCAAAGTGCCGGATATTCTGGTGACCGACAGCCTGCCCATCAAGCAGTTTACCGCCAAGGGCCTGCTGCTGGATCTCTATCCGCTGATCGACGCCGACGAGGAGCTCAGCCGCGAGGATCTGATGACCCACTTCTTTGACACCATTGCCGAGGACGGCAAGCTCTATCAGATCGTGGACTCCTTTGCCATCGACTCCGTGGCTGGCCGGGCCAGCGTGGTGGGCGACCGCACCAGCTGGACTCTCCAGGATCTGATGGACGCCAAGGCCTCCATGGGCGACAATGTCTCCATTTTCGGCGAGTACGATACCAAATCCGGCGTCCTCTACTCCTGCCTGAGCCACGCCATTGACGGCTTTATCGACTGGGAAGCCAGAACCTGCTCCTTCGACAGCCAGGAGTTTATCGATATGCTGAACTTTGCCAACCAGTTCCCCAAGGAGTTCAACTACGAGGACTACGACTGGGAGACCAGTGAGAGCGAGTTTGCGCGCATTCACAACGGCAAGCAGATGCTGACCCGCGCCTACATCTATTCTCTCAACGACATCCAGTATCAGAGCCTCTACTTTGACGGCGACGTGGCCTTTGTAGGCTATCCCACCACCGGCAGCACCGGCAGCACCTTCACCTTCAGTACCGGTCTGGCTATTTCCGCCGCCTGCCAGCACCCCGACGAGGCGTGGAAGTTCGTCCGGACCTTCCTCACCGAGGACTACCAGACGAAGGAATATATGTACGAGCTGCCCACCAATAAGCACTCCTTCGACGCCTATGCCGAGCAGGCCATGAAGCAGGAATACTATACCGATCCCGAGACCGGCGAGGAGAAGCCCGTCTCCACCGGCGGTATCGGCTTCGGTGACGGCGAGATGATCGAGCTCTATGCCATCACCCAGGAGGAGCTGGACCTGTTTATGAAGCTCTATGAGAGCTGCGGCGGCGTTACATCTTACAACGAGAATATCAGCAACATCGTCAACGAGGAGACCGCCGCTTTCTTCGACGGCCAGAAGACCGCCGAGGAGACTGCCTCCCTGATCCAGAACCGCGTCTCCCTGTACATCCAGGAGCAGAAATAATCGCGTGCCGCGGGGACGGCCATGGTGGCCGCCCCCGCCCGGCCGTGCCGCCCGACGGGCTGAACGTTTCTCTCCGCCGCCCACCCCGCATAGAATCGAGCTGAACCTATGGAAAAAACCAAATCCAAACCTGCCCGCCGGATCCGTCCGCTGCGCCGGGCCTTTGACCGGAGCAACGATGCCATCCGCAATGTGATGCACGCCTCCTGCTTTTTGGGCCCCAGCTTTCTCGGCGTGCTGGTGTTCTTCATTGTGCCCTTCGGCGTGGTGGTGTACTATTCCTTTATCAAGGGCCCCATGGACGCCAGCTTTGCCGGCCTCGCCAACTATGAAAGCGTCCTCACCAACGGCGCCTTTCACACCGCGGTGAAAAACACCCTGGTGTTCACCGGAATCGCGGTGCCCCTGGCCGTGGTGCTGTCTCTGGTGCTGGCGCTGATGCTGGAGTGCCGGATTCCGCTGAAATCCCAGTTCCGCACCTTCTTTTTGAGCCCCATGGTGGTGCCGATTGCCTCCATCATCCTGGTCTGGCAGGTGCTGTTCCACTCCAACGGCGTGGTCAATGAATTCCTCGCCAATTTCGGGGTGGAGAAGATCGACTGGCTCAAATCGGACTTCTGTAAGGTGGTCATCGTAGTCCTCTTCGAGTGGAAAAACCTGGGCTATTTTATGATCCTCTTTATGGCGGCCCTGAACAATATCCCCCGGACGCTCCTGGAGGTGGCCGATGTGGAGGGCGCTTCGGCGCTCCACAAGTTCTTCAAGATCAAGCTGCGGTACCTGTCGCCGACGGTGCTGTTTGTGACCATTCTGGCCATTATCAACTCCTTCAAGGTATTCCGGGAGATCTACCTGCTCACCGGCGATTACCCCTATACGGGGCTGTATATGATGCAGCATTTTATGAACAACATGTTCAATAAAAACCTGGATTACCAGCGGCTTTCAGCCGCGGCGGTGATTCTGGCCCTGGGCATGGTGGTGCTGATCGCCATTCTCTTCGCCGTGGAGAACTGGTTCGGAAAGGATGTGGAAGGATGAAAAAGCCCCGGCTCTTTGGCCGCACGGCCCTGACCATCCTGGCGGCGGTGTTCGCCCTGCTGTTTCTGCTGCCCACGGTCCTGACCATTACCAATTCCTTTATGACCCAGAGCGAAATCACGGCCAACTACGGCCAGGTCTTCGCCACGGTCAAGCAGGGGACCAGCTATATCGCCGATACCATTAACCTGAAATTTATCCCCGACAAGGTGAGCTTTTCCCAGTATATTACCGTCCTGTTCCGGAGCCCGGACTATCTCTTGAAGTTCTGGAATTCGGTGATCCTGGTGGTGCCCATCGTGATTTTGCAGCTGATTATTGCCTCGGTGGCGGCCTACGGCTTCACCCGCTGGCGCGGCAAGGTCAGCGACGTGATTTTCTTTTCCTACGTCATTCTGATGCTGATGCCCTACCAGGTGACTCTGGTGCCCAATTACTTGGTCAGCGACTGGCTGGGCATCCTCAATACCCGTTGGGCCATTATCCTGCCCGGCGCCTTCGCGCCCTTCTCGGTGTTTTTGCTCACCAAGTTTATGCGGCGCATCCCCAATTCCCTGATCGAGGCCGCCAAGCTGGACGGCTCCAGCGAGTTCCAGATTTTTAAGAATATCTGCCTGCCCCAGTGCCGCAGCGCCCTCTATTCCATCGCGATTCTGGTCTTCATCGACTACTGGAACATGGTCGAGCAGCCGCTGATCCTGCTGCCCGACGCCTCCCAGCAGCCCCTGTCGGTGTACCTGTCCACGATCAACTCCGGCGAGATCGGCATTGCCTTCGCCATCGCCGTGATCTATATGATCCCGGGCCTGCTGCTGTTCCTCCACGGCGAGGAGTACCTGGTCGAGGGCATCGCCCACTCCGGCTCGGTGAAGGGATAAGCGCCCGCGCCCATGCGAGTGAAATCGCCGGTGGCGGTGAAATATGGCTGCGCCAAGTGAAATGTCCCTGCGGGACGTGAAATGCCTCCGGCGTGTTGCCCGGGACCCGGTCGCGATTCCCGCCAGACCCCATTGGTTCCACCCTCGTAGGGGCGGCTATCAGCCGCCCGGACCGCGTTGCCGAAACCGCCAAGCCTGCGATTTGCGCACCACGGCAGCGGCGGCATGTGGGCATGCCGCCCTACGGTGTTCGGCGAACGTGCGGTGGAACTCACAGCCTTACTCGGGCGGCTGCTAGCCGCCCCTACGACCAGCCGTTGATCCGTACCGTAGGGCGGGGTGCCCACACCCCGCCGGGGCAGCTTCCATTGCCCGGACAAACCATTTACCCCGCGTCCCCCCGATGGGGCCGCACCAATCACCCTGCGCCCCAGGGCGCCAATCCACAGAGAGAGGTATGATACCCTATGCAAAAGACAAAACGGCGGGAATGGGTCAAGACCTTCGCCATTATCTTTCTGGTCGTTCTATTGATCCTGACCTTTTTCTCCCAGACGATTATGAACCGCTCTCTGCCGGAGGTGGCGGCCCAGTACGTGGAGTCCGGCACCATCAACGCCAAGATCCGCGGCTCCGGCGCGGTGTCCGCCGACGAGACCTATGACGTGACCATCAGCCAGACCCGGAAGATCCGCAGCGTCCTGGTGAAGGTGGGCGACACGGTCAATGCTGGCGACGTCCTCTTTATGCTGGAGCCCGCCGACAGCGAGGAGCTCAAGACGGCCCAGAAGACCCTCAGCGACCTGGAGCTGGCCTATCAGAAGAGCCTCATCGAGGCCGGCAACGCCAGCTCCACCGAAAACCGGGAGGTCCAAAAGCTCCGCGACGCCTATAACGAGGCGCTGGCGACTTTGCGGCTCTATAGCAGCGCTGACCCCAGCCAGATCACTGCCGCATTGGAACAGGCGAAGGTTGAATTGACTTCGTTGCAGCGCGCTTCGGCAGATGCTGAATCCGCATTGGCGGAGGTCAACACGGAACTGACGGAGGCACAGCAGGCGGCCACAGACGCAAGCTCTGCCGTGACAACGTTGCAGACGGAAATCAGCGCGCTGGATACGCAGCTGGAAACATTGATTGTTGCCAGTCGGGATAAAACACGTGCCATTGAAGATGCACAGAAGAAACTGAATGAAGCATATGAAACTAAAAATCGCGATTGGGCGATTCACCAGCTGCGATATGAGGAATTGCAGGGCTATGCCACGGAAAATGGAGTGGTGAATTATACGCTGATGGCCGCCTATGCGGCGGATACGTCGTTCCTGCAAAGATCGAAGCCCGATATTGAATTTACGGAAGATGATTTGAAAGCACTGGCAGACGCCTACGATACCATTTCCAAGGACGACGCGACCATTGCCGAACTGGAAACGACCCTTCGCCAGCTCCAGCAAGACGCCAATGACCCGGTCACTGGTGCGACAATGGCACAGCAAATTCAGGACCTGGAAAACGAAAAGACATCAAAAGAGAGAGAGCTGCGTACAAAGCAGTATGAAGCCGATGCTGCCGCTGTTCAGGTCGAGCAGGTCAAGAGCCGTGTGGAGCGCTATCAGGAGGACGCTACCGCCGCCAAACGCACTGCCGAGGACAAGCAGGCCGAGGTCGATAAGCTGACCGCCGCCTCCACCGCCGCCGAAACCCTCAAAACGGCCCAGACGGCGCTGGAGGACAAGGTCTTCGAGACCAGCCTGGGGGATGCCTCCAGCCTGGATCTCCAGAACTCCAAGAAGGCCATTGAGGAGCAGCAGAAGGTGGTGGACGAGCTGATGGCCCAGGCCGACGGCCAGGAGGTCACGGCCAATGTCTCCGGCAAGGTCACGGCCATCAACGTCACCGCGGGCAACTCCGCCGGCGCGGATACCGCGCTGGCCACGCTGACCGTGGTGGACCGGGGCTATACCGTCAAGATTGCCGTCACCGCCGACCAGGCCAAGCAGGTCACCGTCGGCGACACCGCCACCATCACCAACTATTATAACGGCGATATCACCGCCACCCTGGAGAACATCGCCAACGATCCCCAGAACCCCGGCAAGGGCAAGCTGCTGGTGTTCCGCCTCTCCGGCGAGGGCGTGGAGGCCGGGTCCAATATTACCCTCTCCATCGGCCAGCGCAGCGCCACCTATGACACGCTGGTGCCCAACAGCGCCCTTCGCAATGACGCCAACGGCGACTTCGTCCTGGTGGTCACCGCCAAGAATACGCCTCTGGGCAACCGCTACACCGCCACCCGCGTCGGTGTGACCGTTCTGGCCAAGGACGACACCAAGAGCGCCGTCACCGGCCTGAGCAGCGGCGACTTCGTCATCACCACCTCCACCGCGCCCATTGAGGCCGGTTCCCAGGTCAGGCTGGTGGACAACGGATGAAGATACACGTTGACCGCCGCCGCTGGAATCTGGCCATTGTCAACCTGGTGCTGGTCATTCTGGTGCTGATCTGCCTGGGGATCTTCGCCGCCGTGGCGGGGACCCTGGACTCCATCCACGCGGCCGACCGGTTCCGGGGGGAGAGCGATATGCGCTTTGCGCAAGTCGCCTGCTTCCTGCCCGAGGACATCGGAAAGACCGAGTCGGATATCCAGCTGTTCCGCGAAACGCTGTCACAGAAATTCGTGGACGCCTCCATCGAAGCGCCCGAGGGCGGCAAGCTCTACATAGACGCCTACAGCGGCACGGCCCGGTTCTCGGTCACCGGCGACCATGGCGCCGCCGAGGTCAAGGCCATCGGCGTAGGGGGGAACTTCTTCCACTTCCATCCCCTGCGCCTCCGGTCCGGCAGCTATATCGCCGAGGATGACTTCATGCTGGACCGGGTGGTCCTGGACGAGACCCTGGCCTGGCAGCTCTTCGGCGGCTTCGACGTGGCCGGGCTCACCATCCAGATCAACGGCCAGCCCTTCCAGGTGGCCGGCGTCGTCCGCCGGGAGAGCGATTTTGCCTCCAAAGAGGCGTATCTCGACGGCGCCAGCCTCTTCCTCTCCTACAGCGCCATGGCGGCGCTGGACGAAAACAGTAAAATCACCTGCTATGAAATTGTCCTGCCGGACCCCATCACCGGCTTCGGCCTGAGCACCGTCTCCGAGAACTTCGATACCGAGCTGGGCGACGTGGTGGAAAACAGCCGCCGCTATTCCCTGGAGAATCTGTTCAGCGTCATCGGCGACTTCGGCAAGCGCTCCATGCGCAACAACGGCGTGATATATCCCTATTGGGAGAATGCCGTCCGTCTCACCGAGGACTATCTGGCGCTGCTGCTGGTGCTGATGCTGCTCTTCGGCCTGTGCCCGGCGGTGACGCTGGCGGTGCTGGCCATCCGGGCCGTCATCAAGACCTGGCGGACGCTGAAAAAGCGGGTCCCGGCCCGGCTGGACCAGGCGCGGGAGCGCCATCGCGAAAAAATCTATCAGAAGGGCGGGAAATAGCCCGTGGCAGAGATCACGCTCACCCATGTGAAAAAAATATATGATAAATCCGTGGTGGCAGTCCAGGACTTCTGCATGGAGATTCAGGACAAGGAGTTCATTGTCCTGGTCGGTCCCTCGGGCTGCGGCAAGTCCACCACCCTGCGAATGATCGCCGGCCTGGAGGAAATCTCCGCCGGAGAAATCGCCATCGGCGGCAAGGTGGTCAACCGGGTCCCGCCCAAGGACCGGGATATCGCCATGGTCTTCCAGGACTACGCGCTCTACCCCCATATGACGGTCTACGACAATATTGCCTATGGCCTGAAGCTGCGCAAATTCCCCCGGCGGGTCATCGACCAGAAGGTCCGAGAGGCCGCCGAGATTTTGGATATCACGGATCTTTTGAAGCGCAAGCCCAAGGCCCTCTCCGGCGGCCAGCGCCAGCGCGTCGCCATCGGCCGGGCCATAGTCCGCAGTCCCAAGGCGTTCCTGATGGACGAGCCCCTTTCCAACCTGGACGCCAAGCTCCGCAACCAGATGCGGACGGAGATCATCAAGCTCCGCCAGCGGATTCAGACCACCTTTGTCTACGTGACCCACGACCAGACCGAGGCCATGACCCTGGGCGACCGCATTGTGATTATGAAGGAGGGCTATGTCCAGCAGATCGGCACGCCGCGACAGGTCTTCCACGATCCCAATAATCTGTTTGTGGCGGGCTTTATCGGCACGCCGCAGATGAACTTCTTCCACGGGGAGCTCCACCGGGAGGCCGAGACGTACTTCCTGGAGCTGGGCGGCACGCGGCTGGAAATCGCCGAGGAGAAGCAGCAGCGTCTGCGCCAGTACGACGTCCCGGCCCAGCCGGTGGTGGCGGGAATCCGCCCCGAGCACGTCCTCCTGACCGAGGGCGAGGGCTTCTCGGGCCAAGTGGACGTCATTGAAATGATGGGCTCCAATACCCATCTCCACGTCCGTTTCGGCGACGAGGAGTGCGTCATCGTGGTCCCCGACGGCGACGAGCCGGTCCGGGAATTCCAGCATGGCGAGACCGTCCAATTTATGTTCCACGCCGACCGAATCCACCTGTTCAGCCGCGAAACCGAGCAGAACCTGGAGCACGCCCCGGAAGCTCCTGCCGCAGAGGAACCGGCCCCGGCTACAGAAGAACCGGCTCCGGCAGCTGCCGAAGCCCCCAGCGAACCCTGAGACCCCGCCCCCGGCCCAGCCGCGGGGCGGATTTTCTATGCCCACCAGCAAACCCGCCCCTACGCCGCGTTTTCGACCTGGCTCGTAGGGCGGGGTGCCCACACCCCGCCACAGACTGTCGAAAAACCTCGCTGAAGATGTCTGTGACAGAGCAGCGGGGGAAGTGTGAAGGGGGCAAAAAGCCCCCTTCGCGTTCAATCGACACGTATTTTTAAACTTTTTAGAAAGTTTAAAAATACGCACAGCGTGGCGAAAAGACTTTTTCGACACGCTGGGGCGGGGTGCCCACACCCCGCCAAACCGCACCGCCGGGACCAACAGGCCCGCAATCAACGCCGCCCTGCCGCCGATCCTCTCGTAGGGGCGGCCTTTATGGCCGCCCGTGCCGCACCGCCGGAATTGGCGGGCTTTCGGTCCAGGCACCCCGGCCATGGCGGCATGTGGGCATGCCGCCCTACGGTGTTCGGCGGTGGCGCAGCAGGAATCGCGGGCGTTTTCGGGCGGATATGCAATCCGCCCCTACAGACGCACGCGCTGTCGTTTCCTGTCGTAGGGGCGGCTATCAGCCGCCCGTGCCGCACTGCCAGAACCACCAGGCTTGCAATCCACGTGCCCCAGCCATGGCGGCATATAATGCAATGGAAAACGCACACCCCATCATGCGGTCGGGGTGTGCGTTTTGCATTATTTCTTCTTGTGCAGGCTGTCCTTGACCTTTTCCCAGAGGGTGCGCTTGCGCTCCACGGGGACGCTGGCACGGACGGCGTCGATCATTTGCTGCTTCTGGCAGTCGATGGCAGCGTCGCCGCCGGAGACGTGGCTGTAGGACCCGTCGGGCTGGAGGTCCCGGGCACGGACGTTGTCCTGGAGGCACAGCTCCAGAATATGGTGGATTCTGGCCTTGATCCGCTGATCGTAAATCGGACAGGCGACCTCCACCCGGCGCTCGGTATTCCGGGTCATAAAGTCCGCCGAGGCGATGTACATTTTCTGATTGGGGCCTTCGCCGAAGCAGTAGACCCGGGAGTGCTCCAGATACCGGCCGACAATGCTGCGGATGTGCAGGTTTTCGGTCTCGCCGGGGATGTTGGGCAGAATGCAGCAGATGCCCCGGACGATCATGGTGATATGCACCCCGGCTTGGGAGGCCTCGCGGAGCTTGGCCATCAGATCCATATCGGTGACGGAGTTGAGCTTGAACAGCATCCGACCCTTGGGGCCCTTGGCGATTTCGCCGTCCATCAGCTGCAGCAGCGTGGATTTGAGGCCCACCGGGGCCACCAGCAGGTGCTGATATTCGCCCTGGAGGTTGCCGATCATCATATTTTTAAAGAACTCGTTGGCATCCTCGCCGATGGACTGGTCGGCGGTCATCAGCGAGAGGTCCGTGTACATGGCGGCGGTCTTCTCGTTGTAGTTGCCGGTGCCGATCTGGGTGATATAGCGAATGGCGCCGTGCTCCCGCCGGGTGATGAGGCAGATCTTGGAGTGGACCTTGTAGCCCTCGAAGCCGTAAATTATGGTACAGCCCGCTTCTTCCAGCCGCTCGGACCAGTCGATGTTGTTCTGCTCGTCGAACCGGGCGCGGAGCTCGATGAGCACGGTGACGTCCTTGCCGTTTTCGGCGGCGGTACAGAGGTAGTCCACCAGCTTGGCCTTGCTGGCCAGCCGGTAGATGGTGATTTTGATGGCCACCACGGAAGGGTCATTGGCCGCCTCCTTGAGAAGCTGCAGGAAGGGGTTCATGGACTCATAGGGATAGGAGAGCAGGACGTCCTCCCGCTGGACCAGCCGGAGCATTTTCTCCTGCGCCGGAATAGAGCCGGGGATCTGGGGCGTGAAGGCCGGATAGGAGAGGAGGCTCCGCCGGGCCTCGGGCAGCTTGCCGGGGATGTCATAGGCAAAGCTCAGCCGGAAGGGGGCCTTGGAAATATAGATCTGATGGTGCTCCAGGGACATCTTCGTCGAGAGATAGGCCTCCAGCTCGCCGGAGATGGTGCTGCTCAGCTCCAGCCGCACCGAGGCCAGACGGCGGCGCTTGCCCAGGACCTTCTGCATCTTCTCGCGGAAGTCGCCGAAGTAGTCTACGCTCTCCTCGTCGGTGGTGATATCGGCGTTGCGGGTCAGGCACAGCTGCACCCGCTCGACGCAGTTGTAGCCGGGGAACAGGTGCTCCAGATACTCCTGGACGATGTCGGCCACGGTGAGGAAGCGGATGGTGTTGCCGGGCAGGTAGAGCACGTCGGGCAGCACGGCCGGGATGGGCACGCAGCCGAAGGTCTCGTTGCCCTTATATTTGAGCCGGGCCACCACATGGGGGACTTTGTTCTGCAAATGGGGGAAGGGATGATGGGTGTCCACAATCTGGGGCGAGAGCACCGGCGCGATGGACTGCTTGAAGTACTGCTTGACGTACTTGGTCTCGTCGGGGGTCAGATCCTTGAACCGGAGATAGTGGATGCCGTGGACCTGGAGCTGGGAGGTGATATCGAAGAAGCACCGCTCTCGCTTGGCGTAGAGGGGCCGGACGGCCCGGTAGATGGCGTCCAGCTGCTGCTGCGGCGTCATGGCAGACCGGCTGTCCAGGTTCTCGGGATTGACCAGGGACAGGTCGTAGAGACTGCCGACGCGGATCATAAAGAATTCATCGAGATTGCTGGTGAAGATGGCGACGAACTTCAGCCGCTCCAGCAGCGGCACTGTGGCGTCCATGGCCTCCTCCAGCACCCGGTCATTGAAGCGGAGCCAGCTGAGCTCCCGGTTTTGCAGATAGGGAAGTTTGTCTGACATGGTGAACCCTCGTTTCAGCGCCCGCGGGCGCAATATAGTATTATCATACGGTGCATTCCGGGATTTTGCAAGTAAATTCTGCAAAGGCATGGATTCGGCCCCCTGATACGCCGTAGGGGCCGATGCCCACATCGGCCCGCTGGGTTCCGGGTCTGAGGCAGTACGCCGGCCGCACCGGCTATCAATCCAATTGTAGGGGCGGATTATATATCCGCCCGGACCCGGGTGCGTTCTGTTCCGGGCCCGGTGGTTGCGGTGGATGGGCAGGGCGCATATTACAATGCGCCCCTACGGCGGGATTGGCGGTTGGTGCGGTCGGCGGTGGTGCATCCGACAGGGCGGGGGAGTGAATAGTGAAGAAGTAGTCCAGGCATACAACGCCCCGAGGTGGAATAGGAATGTATAGGAAGTGAAAGCCATGAACGAACGAATGGAATGGGCGCAGCTGCTGCCGGACGGCTGCCGGGCGGCGGCGGTGGACGGGGCGGAGGAGATCCGTCTGGCGGTGGGGCAGCCGGTGACGGTCCGGGCCGCCGGGACGGAGCAGAGCTTCTGGCCCGCGCTGACTCAGCGGGACCTGGAGGACATGCTCCAGCGGGCCTGCCGCCACTCGGCCTATGCCTATACCGACACCCTGCGGCAGGGATATGTGACCATCGCCGGGGGCCACCGAATCGGCGTCTGCGGCTTCGGCGTCGTCCGGGACGGACAGGTGCAGACGCTGCGGCAGCCCACCTCCTTGGTGATTCGGATTGCCCGGGCCGTGCCGGGCTGTGCGGAACCGCTGCTGCCGGAGCTGACCGATTCCACCCTGATTCTCGGCCCGCCCGGGGCGGGAAAGACCACGCTGCTGCGGGACGCCGTGCGGCTGCTCGCGGACCGGCGGCGCTGCCGGGTGGGACTGGCCGACGAGCGGGGCGAGCTGTCGGCGGCCACGGGGGAGGGGCCGGGACTGCCGGTGGGCAGCCGGACCGACGTGCTGGTAGCGGTTCCCAAGGCCGAGGCGGTGATGATGCTGCTCCGCACCATGGGCCCCCAGTGGATCGCATTGGACGAGATCACCGCTCCCGCCGACCTGGAGGCCCTGGAGCGGGCGGCCTACTGCGGCGTGAAGCTTCTGGCCACGGCCCACGGCGACGGCATCGCGGACCTGCACCGCCGCCCGCTTTACCGCCGCCTGCTGGACACCGGCGTGTTCACCCGGGCGGCGGTGCTGCGCCCGGACAAGACCTACGCCGTCCATCTGCTGGACGCGTCATACACCAAGGAGGGAACCCTATGAGATTTGCCGGAATCATCCTGATCGTCGCCTCCGCCGGTACCGTGGGCTTTCGGTACGCCCGGGGGCTCCGTCGGCGGTGCCGCTTTTTAAGGCAGCTGATGGATGCGCTGCAGCTTTTGAAAAACGAAATCGCGGTCTGCGCCACGCCGCTGCCCCAGGCCTTCGCGCTGATGGCCGTGGCCGCGGACGGACCTCTGGAGCAGCTCTTTACCGCCGCGGCCCGGGCCATGGACCGGAGCCATTGGACCACGCCGCTGATGGCGGTCCGGGAGGCCTTGGCCCAGACGCCGGAGCTGTCGGAGTCCGACCCGGCGGCCCAGACCCTGGTGGATTTGGCGGCCCGGCTGGGACGGTACGACACCGACAGTCAGCTTCAGGGAATCGATATGGCTGTGCTGCGGCTCACGGAGCTGCTCCGTCAGGCCGAGATAGAGCGGAGCACCCGCAGCAAGACGTATCAGACGCTGGGCATCTGCGCGGGACTGGCTCTGGCCATTCTGCTGCTGTAGGTGGGCCTATGGAAATCGATCTGATCTTTAAAATTGCGGCGGTGGGGATCATCGTCTCCATCCTCAACCAGGTGCTGGTCCGCTCCGGCCGGGAGGAGCAGGCCACCATGACCACATTGGCGGCCCTGGTGGTGGTGCTGATGATCGTAGTCCAGCGGATTGCCGAGCTCTTCACTCTGGTGGAGACGCTCTTTCAGTTCTGATGGAGACCATGGCGCGGGTGGCCGCCCTGGCGGCGCTGGCGGCCTTTCTCTGTGTTCTGCTCCGGGAGCGGGAGCGGACGCTGGCGCTGCTGCTGTCGGCGGCGGCCTGCGTCCTGGGCCTTTTCTTGACGGTGCGGATGGTGGAGCCCATTCTCTCCGTGGCCCGGGAGATCCAGGCGCTCTCGGGGCTGGGGACGGCGGTGACGGCGCCTCTGTTCAAGGTGACGGCCATCGGGATGCTCTGCCGGATTGCCGCCGGGGTCTGCGGCGATGCCGGGGAACAGGGGCTTCAAAAGGCCGTGGAGCTCTCGGGCTCTCTGCTGGCGCTGTATGCGGCGCTGCCCCTGGTGTCGGCGGTGCTGGCGCTGCTGGAGGACATGCTGGGAGGGTAAGGTGCGACGGATCATAGTATGCTTTCTGGTGGCCGTCCTGCTGGCCTTGCCGGCGGGGGCCCTGGACGTGGCCCAGGCCCAGGCCGACCAGTTCGGCCTGGACGGCCTGGAGGACGCCGTGCCCGAGGGGGCGCGGCAGTGGATGGACGAGCTGGACCCGGCGGTGCAGACGGACTTCGGCGCGGCGGTGGGCGAGATCTTCCAGGACGCCGTAGCCCAGAGCGGCCCCGTCTGGCGTTCGGCCTTCGGGCTGATGCTGCGGGTGCTGCTGATTGTGGTGCTGTGCCAGATGGTGGAAGCCCTGGGCGAGGTCCAGGGGAGTCAGGCCGTGGCCCTGGCCGGAGCCCTGGCCGTTACGGCCTGTTGTGCCGCCGACGTCAGCGCCCTGGTGGGCCTGGGGCGGGAGACGCTGGAGGAGATCTCCTCCTTCTCCACGCTGCTGATGCCGGTGATGGCGGCAGCCGCCGCGGCCTCCGGCGGGACCGTCAGCGCCGGGGGCCTCTACGCCGTGACGGTGGTCTTTTCCAACCTGCTGATTCGCCTCTCCACGGCCCTGTTCCTGCCGATGATCTACGCGGATCTGGCCTTGGCCATGGTGGACGCGGCCCTCCAGCAGGAGCGGCTGCAGGGACTGCGGCAGTGCCTGGCCTGGGTCATCCGGAACGGCCTCAAGGGCGTGATGTACGCCTACACCGGCTTTATGGCGGTGACGGGGGTCCTCTCCGGCAGCGCCGACGCCGCGGCCCTGAAGGCGGCCCAGATGACCATTTCCACGGTGGTGCCGGTGGTGGGCGGCATTATTTCCAGCGCGGCGGAGACGGTGCTCTCCAGCGCGGGCCTGCTGCGCAGTGCCGCCGGGACCTTCGGTATGCTGGCGGTGCTGGGGGCCTTTGTGACGCCCTTTCTGCAAATTGGCATCTCCTATCTGGCCTTCAAGGTGACGGCAGCCTTGAGCGCCGTGTTGGGCAGCGGCCAGGGGCGGCTGCTGGAGGCCCTGACCGGCGCGGCGGGCAATCTCTTGGCCATGGTGGGCAGCGCCACGGTGATGAGCCTGTTGGCCTGCTGCTGCTTTATGAAGGTGGTGACGCCGTGACGGCGGCTGTGACGAAGTATCTCCTGGCGGTGGCGGCGGCGGGGATGCTGGTGAGCTTGATGCTGCCGCTGCTGCCCGAGGGCTCGCCCCGCCGGGTGGGGAACTTTGTGGGGAGTCTGCTGGTAATTCTGGCGGTGCTCTCGCCCCTGCGGTCCCTGGACCCGTCGGATATGGCGGAAGCCATCGCCCGAATCCGCACCGAGGGCCGGGAGGCCGTCACCGGCGTGGAGGTGGGCAGCCGGGAGCTCCTGGCGGCCATCATAAAGGAGGACTGCGAGGCATATATATGGGACAAAGCCCAGGAAATGGGTCTGGAGCTGGAGGTGGTGGTGACAGTAGACGAGGGCACGGGTTATCCCTATCCCACCGGCGCTGTCCTCACCGGCGCTGTGACGGCGGCCCAGCAGGAGATGCTGAGCCGCTGGATGGAAGAGAACCTGGGGATTGCCCGGGAGGAGCAGGAGTGGAGGACGATGTGAAGAAGGACGGGTGGGGCGAACAGCTCCGGGAGCAGCTGCGGCGGCTGGAGCGCTATAAGTATCCTATCTTGGTGCTGCTGCTGGGGGCGGCGCTGCTGCTGATCCCCTGGGGCGGCGGCGAGACCCCGGCGGAGTCTGCGCCGGCCGCCGGGACGGACCTCATGGACCCGGCGGCGCTGGAGCAGAAGCTGGAGGCGCTGCTGGGGGAGATGGAGGGCGCGGGGGCGGTACGGGTGGTCCTGACCCTGGCCAAGGGCGCGGCCTATACGTATCAGACCGACCGAACCACCCGGGACGGCGAGGAGACCGTAGAAACCGTGCTGGCCTCCGGCTCCGGCGGCGAGGGGCCGCTGACCCGGGAGGTCACCTATCCGGTCTATCAGGGGGCCGTGGTGGCCTGTCAGGGGGCCGACAGCGCCCAGGTGCGGCTGGAGATCGTCCGGGCCGTGGCCAGCCTGACCGGCCTGGGCAGCGATAAGATCACCGTGATCAAAATGAAAGACAAGTAGGAGGATGACCATGAAAACCTGGAAACGAAATGCCATTGCGGCGACCATTCTGGTGCTGATCTGCGCGGGCGTCTATCTCAACTGGAATGCCAACCAGCTGGAGCCGGTGGACTTCACCGAGACGCTGAACGAAGAGCAGGTCCTCAACGATGCCACGCTGACCCTCTCGGAGACCGGGGAAGACGCTACGCCGGTGTCGGCGGAGGAGAGCGTCAGCGCCACGGAGTACTTTGCGAAGATCCGCCTGAGCCGTCAGGAGACCCGGGACAGCGCCGTAGAGACGCTTCAGGAGACCATCGCCTTTGAGGACGGCAGCGAAACCGCCGCCGTCGCCGCCAGCAGTCTGGACGGCATTGTCAGCGACGCCCTGGCCGAATCCCAGATCGAGAGTCTGATTATCGCCAAGGGCTATGCCGACTGCGTGGCCTACATGGGCGACGAGACCATCGACGTGGCGGTCTCGGCCCCGGCGGAGGGACTCAGCGACGCCGACGTGGCGCTGATTTCCGACGTGGTCCTCTCCCAGAGCGACTATACCCTGGACCAGCTGCGGATCATCGAGGTCAAGTAGCGGAGATTCTCGGGGCTGGCAGAGGAAAGTGGTTGCGTTTTTCCGGCTTTGTGATAAAATAAAGTGTAAGATACGCAACGACAAAGGATACGGAGGTCCCACCTATGAGCGAAAGCAAAGAATATGTCTCCCAGACGTTGGAACACGGCGCCATTCATATTTCCGAGGAGGTCATCGCCACCATTGCGGCCCTGGCGGTCCAGGACGTGGAGGGGGTCTACGGCCTGAACACCACGCTCTCCTCATCGGAGCTCTCCAAGCTGGCCAAACGGGCCCAGCAGGGGAAGGGCATCCGGCTGGTGATCTCGGAGGACGATGAGATCTCGGTGGACTGCTATATCGTGGTCCTCTATGGTCACAGCGTGGTGGACGTGGCCAAGGCCGTCCAGGAGACCGTCACCAGCGCGGTGGAATCCACCACCGGCCGCAAGGTGAAGAACGTCAACGTCAACATCAGCGGCATCACCCTGCCCCGGCCCGCTAAAAAACCCTGACCCAACGCGAGACCCGGCTGCTTCGCCTGGAGCAGCCGGTTTTTCGTATGTAAGCCAATGCACCCTCAGCGAACGAACCCGTTGTTCAATCACGCCGTAGGGGCGCATTGTATATGAGCCCTTGTCCAGCCGGTGGAGCCACCGCGGCTAAGGCAACAACGCACCGGGTTCCGGCGGCATGTGGGCATGCCGCCCTACGGCAAATCGCAGACCGGCGCGACAAGGCCGGATGCCTGAGAAAAAGGCTCCCCTTGAGGGGAGCTGGCGCGAAGCGCCTGAGAGGTGTTACCGCACC
>DSLFC04102__coassemble_550_pt1 | contig 57560 bp, 54 predicted proteins | sample DSLFC04102__metabat2_low_PE_037 | metagenome-assembled genome bin DSLFC04102
ATGATCCGTACAAGCGAAATGTGGTTCAATTGCTGTTATATCTTGACAAATCTATTTTTCCGTGGCAAACTATCAATAAAAGGTAGGTGTGCATATCGATGGTCTCTAATAATGAATACAATATTCTCCTGGCCATTTGGAATGCCGGCCATGCGCTGACGGCAAAAGAGATTTTGATGTCTATGGAGGATAAAAGCTTTAAAGACCGTACCATTCATTCGATTCTCAATGCCATGCTGGAGAAAGATCTGATCTATGTGGATGGCCAAAAGCTCTCGTCCCGGATTTACAGCCGCTGCTTCAATGCAAGCGTGAGTTTTGAGGAATACCACGCCGATTGCATTATGGATAACGAAATCTTCCGCCGGGAGAAAGCCCGAGTACTGCCGGGACTCTTGTCTGCGCTGGTGGATAAGGATGTCAGTCCAGAGACCCTTGACCGTTTGGAAGCCCTCTTAGAGGACAAGAGACGGCAGCTGCACCATGAATCTGACAGTTTATAATCTGCTGATGTCGCTCTTCTGGAGCGATGTTTGTGTCCTTCTCTTTTGCTTGCTGCGGCGGCGCTATGCGTTTCTGCGTGACTATGGGTTCGGGCCGCTGTTCTGTCTGCTGGCGTTGGCGCTGGTCCGGTTCTTAATTCCCGTGGAGCTGCCCTTTACAAGGATTATCCCATCCTACCACGTGTTGCCCGCGATCCAAACCGCATTGCGAGGGACCGGTCCCCTCGGTCTCTCATGGCTGGAATGGCTGGGCGTCCTTTGGGCTGCGGGGACTGTGGTTCTGCTGCTCCGACTGCTGCTGGGCATCCTTTTTCAACGGTGGCGTATCGCGGCGATGCCGCGCAGCGACAGTACACTGGCGCGCCAAGCGGCGGCGGCGGTAATGCCCCGGGGCGTCCGCTGGACCCCGACTGTAGTGGTATCTCCGTCGGTCTCCGTCCCGTCTGTAACCGGGTTTTTCGCTCCGATCTTCCTGCTGCCAGAGCTCCCTCTCACGGAGACACATCTCAAGGCAGTGCTGCGGCATGAGCTGGGGCATTTTCTGGGGCGCGATATCTGGATCAAGCTGGGAATTTCATCCTTTCATGCGATCTTCTGGTGGAATCCAGTGGTGTATCTGTTGGAAAAGGACCTGGACTATCTGCTGGAAGTCCGGGCTGACGCCTATGCGAACAGACTGCGTACAGAGGTGGAACGCCTGGACTATTTGGAGGCTGTGACCGAGGTCGTCCGTCAGATGGATATTTCCCCTAGGCAGCGGCACAATTATGTCCTCTCTCTGAACATGACTGGACAACGGGATCAGCTCCTTGAACGGATGCAGCTGGTTTTTTCTGAGACGCCGCGCCGGCCCCGAGGCCGTGTGCTGCTGGCTGTAGGCTTGGCCGCATTGCTGTTTAGTTCCTATCTGTTCGTCGTACAGCCGCGCGTCAGCCCGCCGGAGTCGGAAAATTATATTCAAATTGATACCTCCAATTCCTATCTCTTGCTGACCAGAGAAGGCTCCTATGAGCTATTCATCAATGGCAACTACTGGTGCACCATAGATCAGGCGAATGTTGAATACTTACTGTACAACAGCCTGGAAATAAAAAAGGAGAGTTGATATGAAAAAGAACGTATCCCGTTGGATCTCCCGCTGCGCCTGCACGGGACTTGCCGCGCTGCTTCTCTGCGGCACGGCGGTACAGGCCGCTCCCGTCGTTACTCCGTCTGATGCGGAGCTCGTTGTCACCTCCGCCATAGAGCCCAGAGGAGAAGAGTTTCAAGTCTACTACCGAATCTACAACGGAAAAAAGCAGTACCGCGTCTGGTCTGTGACCTACGGCTATTGGGTCACCGATTGGATTGACTTGGAATAAGGCGGCTTCCCCGGCATAAAAAAGTCTGCCTCTGGAGAGAATGTTCTTCTCCGGAGACAGACTTTTTTGCGTGTACAGACGTCTCAGAGGGGTTCGGCCCGCATTTCCGTTCGGCGGCTGCGGCGGCAGAGAGCCCACAAGAGCGCGCCTTCGGCCAGCAGCACGGCCAAAGCGACCAGCAGCCCATTCCAAAGCACCTGGACTGCCTCCCGGACCATGGCCGGGCAGAGGGAGACCAGCACGTGGTCCTCCATGCCCATATCCTCCAGAGCGGCGAGAATTTGGCCGTATTCCCCGGTATAATAGCTCCATTGCAGGAGATTTTTGGGTGGGAGCATAGAGGATGGCAGGTCAAACCGCGTCGCGGCGTAAGCGAGCACAGCCAGAGAGGCCGCGATTAAGACGGTGTTGCACCAGATCAGCCCCCGGGTCCGCTCCGCCCGCAGGGTGAAGCAGCAGGTCGCAGCCCAGAGCACCAGGCCGAAGAGCAGCGCCGCGCCGAGAACGGCCACCGACGGCAGGGCCCGGAGCAGCTGCTCGGCCTCGGTCAGGCTGATGATCCGCTGCGCCCGGTCGGTGGTGACGGAGGAGGTCTTGATGTTCGCGGGCAGGAAGGGCAGCTGGGCGTCCTCGCAGGCGAAGAGCACCGCGTTCTCCCCCACGCCCGCCACCGTCAGATTGGAGGGCGGCTCCAGGGGCCGCCTGACGCCGGAGGGATAGAGCCCCAGATATTCATCGGACACCGGCGTGAAGGTCTCCACCATGCGGACCCGTTCCCCCACCTGGGGCTGCCGGGACCCGGCAAGCACGATCCGGTAGTCCTCGCCGCCGCTGACCTGGGCATAGAACAGGCCGTTGGGATTGATGTTCAACGTCCAGCTGCTTTTGGGAATTTCCGCAATGCGCAGGCCGGTCTCCCAGCCGGTGCCGTCCACCACCTGGTACATGTGGTCGCCCTCGAGATCGGTGTAGACCGAGCTGATGCGCACCGAGGTGGCCGAGCGGGATTCCGATGTAGCCCGCAGCTCGGACTCCACCTCCACCATGGCCTCCTGCTCGATCTTGAGGCTGAGAATGGTACAGGCGCAGAGAAGATAGAGAATCAGAGAAAAGAGACACAGCACCCGTTTTTTCATCCCTTTTCACCCCCCAATGCAATGCCCTCCACCAGCTCGCGGTTGAAGAAGGCGAAGAGGAACAGGGGCGGCAGCGCCACCAGCACACAGCAGACCATCTGAGCCATGGGGTCCATGGGCGGCGTGGTGGCCAGCCCCACGGAGATGGGGTACATGTCATAGTCCCGCAGATAGACCATGGGCTGCTCCACCATATTCCAGGCGTCCAGGAAGGACAGCAGCATGGTGCACACCAGGCCGCTCTTGCTCATGGGGGCCGCAATACGGAAGATCACGCCCAGCGCGCCGCAGCCGTCCAGCCGCGCCGCCTCCACCACTTCCTTGGGGACGGACTGAAAGCTCCGCGTCATAATAAAGGTCCCCAGGGGGACGAAGATGGCCGGCAGAACCAGGGCCCAGTAGGTGTCCAGCAGGCCCATCTCATCCAGCATCAGATAGTTGGGTACCAGCGTCACCTGCAGGGGCATAATCATCAGGATCATCAGGAAAAAGAAGATGGCCTTTTTGCCGGGGAAATTATACTTGGCAAAGCCGAATCCGGCCAGTGTGGAGACCAGCAGCTGGGCCGCCGCGATCAGAATGGTCAGACCCAGGCTGGTCCAGAACCGGGTCAGATACTGGGCTTCGGCCAGAAAGACGCTGTAATAGCCGAAGAGGGTCGGACCGTCGCTGCCGACCAGGCTTTTGAAGCCCACATAGAAATAGGGCAGGACGCACAGCAGCGTCAGCAGCAGCACCAGAAACGATATGGGAATGGTTCTGCGCTTCATTCCTTGTACGCCTCCTTTTTCATCACCCAGCGGTAGCACAGCGCAAAGAGCGCCGTCAGCAGCAGCAGCAAAATCGACGCCACAGCCAGCTTGGGATAGTTCAGATTGTTGAACGCGTTGTTGATGAAATGCTGCAGCATGTAAATACTGGGGTCCGGATGGGTCCCGCCGACGAGGAAGATTTCGCGGAAGCACTTGAAGGCATTGATGAGAGAAAAGACCGTGGTAAAGAAGATGCTGTACCACATCTGGGGAATGGTGATGTACCAGAGCCGCTGCCAGGGGGTCGCGCCGTCCAGCTCTGCCGCCTGGTCATGCTCCGGCGACAGGGTCACCAGGCCGGAGAGCAGGAGAATCACGCTGTAGCCCATGTTTTTCCACAGATAGAGCAGCACCACCACGCCGAAGGCGTGCTCCGATTGGAGCCAGTCGGTCACCGGCAGCCCCAGAGTGTAGAGCCCCTGGTTGAGGACGCCGGTCTGGGCAAACAGCAGTTGAATCAGCATCACGGTACCGGCCACCGGCATGATATAGGGCAGCAGCAGCACGGATTTCAGCGTCTCGTGCTTTTGAGCCTGACCCAGGAGCAGGAGCGCGACGGCAAAGGAAATGATGATAATCAGCGGAATGGACACCAGCAGAAATTTGAGCGTGTTCCCAAAGGCCAGCCGGAACACCTCGTTGGCGGGAATGTCGCGGAAGTTTTGAAGCCCCACGAATTGTTCGGAGTGGCTGATTCCGCGGAACACGGAATTGCGCAGCACCAGCAGGAAGGGCGCGGCGTAGAAGAGCAGCGCTCCCGCCAGCAGCGGCGCGATCAGCAAATACCCTTCCCGGATATTTCGGCTTGCATATTTGGTGCGTTTCATAGGCTCATCCCTCCGCCAGATGCCACCAGAGGTTCTGGTGGAGCTGCTCCGCCAGCGCGTCGATGTCCACGTCGGTGGGCGTGCCGTCCTCCTCATTCAGCTGCGCCAGCGCCCAGGCCATGGATTCGTCCTCGGGCAGCGTGACCGGGAAGCGGACCTCGTCGATGGGTGCAAATAGGATTGGCAGGTCCTCGTCGGTCAGGAAGATGTCGTAATACATGGCCTCTGCGATGGCATCAGATTCCTCGTTATTTTCTGTTCTTGCCATTCCGGAGAAAGAATCCCCACCATGGATCTGATACTGCACCGTGTCCCACAAATACGCTGTAGAGCCGCGGGTGCGGACGGGCCAGCTGTTCTCCACAAAGCCCAGGGTTTGCAGCTGGGGTGGAATATTCCAGACGTCCGCGTCGGAATAGTCCGTTCTGGGCCGCAGGATATCCCATTGTGCTTCCTCAGTCAGAAACTCCCGCAGAAATTCATAGGCCAGCTCAGGGTTCTCACAGCCGGCTCCCACAGCCCCGAAGTAGGTGACCTCCGCGATGGTCTCGCCGGTGTCGGTGCGCAGCGGCTGGACATGAGACTCCAGTCCGAGATACCGGGAAATCCCGGCGTCATAGAGGGCGTAGCAGAGATTTCCGGTGAAAAACGGAAAACCGGATGTGCGCCAATAGAGCGAGAAGGTTGTAAAATTCACCGCATTGCAGAAATAATTCAGGCCAAATCCATAGGAAGCAATCCATTTTTCCATATCATGGGCGAAAAGATTGCCTTCCATCATATCACAATAGGCACGTTCCAAGAACTCCGACAGGGGCTGCGTCCGAAGGAATGTAATCTGCTGATAGAGGTGCAAATAGCGGGCAATTTCGCTCTGGGATATCAGAACTTGGCCGGCATCGTAGTCAAGGAGCCGGGAGAGCGCCGATAAATCGTCCGGCAGCTGTACTGCCATAGCCATCTGCACATCCTCCGACGCAGCGGCCTGCTCCGCCAGATCCAGCAGAGAGAGGCGGTCGGAGCACGTCAGGCGGGAATCCTCTGGGTTGGCGATCAGCACAGGCATCTGAAAGCGAAGCGGCAGCACGCACCGCTGCCCCGCATATACGCCCGCATCCATGACGGTCTGGTTCAGGTCTTCCGTATGCAGGGCGGCATCCTCGTCATAATAGCGGCTGATATCCTGAAAAATACCGTTTTGAATGGCCTGTGCCACATCGGAGAACAGGGGTTCTACGCTGTATGTATGGACGCTCCGTCCGGAATTGTTCGATTTGTATCGCGTTCCTCCCGTCGGCATGAGATAGATATCCGGTCCGCCCCCGGCCATAATTTCCGTGCGCAGCTGATAGAGATAGAGGTCGCGCTCCTCCTCGTCTTCAGGGGGAAACTCAATTTCCACCGTAACGCCATCGTGAGATGCCATAAAGGCGGCGGTAATCTGCTCGACCTGATCATTCATCCCGTCGGAGAGGGATTGCTCCGTCAGCACCCGGAGGGTGATGGGCTCTTGTGCCGCTGTCTGTGTCGCGCAGCCAACAAGCAGGCAGAGGGAGAGCAGCAGCCCGCCCAGCAGGATTCTTTGCTTCATCGCCGTCCCTCCTTGGAATTGATACCATTATTTTACCATATTATGTGAAACAGTACAGTAATTTACTGAAAAAAGCGTCCCTTAGGGGAACTGCCCTCCCTTCACCCAAATCGATGGCCGTTGCGCAGGACGGAAGTCCGGCAGGTAGTTCCGTTCCATGCGTTTCTAGCGGTCTGAAGGCCGGTTAACTATAGGAAATAAGCATAATAAGTTATTCTGCATAGGTATTTGTTATTCCCTTTTTCCCGTGGTACAATGAAGGCAGGGCTTCGATCAGCCCGCGCAGCCGGTCTCTGGGACCGGAGTTCCTTTCACATAATTTGAGTTACGCAATAACCGGGAGGTATGTGACAATGGCAGTAAAACAGACGGCAGGCAGAGACGCGCTGGGGGAATTCGCCCCTAAGTTCGCGGCGCTCAATGACGATGTGCTGTTCGGCGAGGTGTGGAGCCGGGAGGACAAGCTCTCCCTGCGGGACCGCTCCCTGGTGACGGTGGTGGCTCTGATGGCCCAGGGGCTGGTAGACAGCTCCTTTCAATACCACTTGACCACCGCCCGGCGAAACGGAATCACCCGGCAGGAAATCGCCGAAATTCTGACCCACGCGGCATTCTACGCCGGTTGGCCCAAGGCTTGGGCAGCCTTCCGGATGGCCAAGGAGGTCTGGGCGGACGCGCCGGACGGCGACGGCAAAGCCCGGCATCAGCAGGAAATGGTCTTCCCCATCGGGACGCCCAACGATGGCTTTGCCCAATATTTCGTCGGGCAGAGCTATCTCCAGCCCCTCTCCACCAGTCAGGTGGGCGTGTACAATGTGACCTTTGAGCCGGGCTGCCGCAACAACTGGCATATCCATCAGGCCGCCAAGGGCGGCGGACAGATCCTCGTCTGCGTGGCAGGCCGCGGCTGGTATCAGGAATGGGGCCAGGAGGCCCGGGCGCTCCAGCCGGGAGATGTGGTCAACATCCCCGCCGGTGTCAAGCACTGGCACGGCGCGGCCGCCGGTTGCTGGTTCTCTCATCTGGCCCTGGAAGTCCCCGGCGAGGACTGCTCCACGACGTGGCTGGAGCCCGTCTCCGACGAGGCGTACGGCAAGCTGCCGTAAGGAGGGTATGATATGAAGGCCTTAGTCGCTTATTTTTCCGCCACCGGGGTCACAGCCCAGGCTGCGAATACGCTGGCAAGCGCCATCGGCGCGGACCTCTATGAAATCAAGCCCGCCATCCCCTACTCCGCCGCAGACCTCAACTGGATGGACAAAGGGTCCCGCTCCAGCGTGGAGATGCGGGACGCCCGCTCCCGGCCCGCCCTGGCCGCCGCCGACGCCCCTGTGGCCGGGTACGATGTGATCTTCCTGGGCTTCCCCGTATGGTGGTACGTGGCCCCCACCATTGTCAACACCTTCCTCGAGGCCTACGACTTTACCGGCAAGACCATCGTTCTCTTTGCCACCTCCGGCGGCAGCGGCCTCGGAAAATCCGCGGCCGGCCTGCGCGCCAGCGCCCCCGGAGCCAAAATCATGGACGGCCGCTTGCTCAATGGCCGCCTCAACGAGGCCGAGCTGAAGGCCTGGGTCCAAGGGCTGAAGCTGTAGCCTCTCGGATCGCATCGTAAACAGCGCATATCCGACTCGTCTTTTCGCCGCGCCGGGATATCTTCTCCGAGAAGATATCCCGGCGGTTGTTTTGCCCGGGCGGCGCATATACTGTCCTTGACCAGATCCAAAAGGAGGAAATGCCATGTCGTCCCAGGGAACCATTCTCGCCCGCGTCTATACATCCGGGGCGCAGCTGCCGCTGAGCGGCGTGCCGGTCAGCTTTGCCCAGGTACTGCCCGACGGCCGCCGCCAGCTCCTGGCGCAGCTCTTTACCAATGCCAGCGGTCTGACACCGTCCCTTTCCATTGAGACCCCCGACCGCGCCGAAAGCCTTCAGCCCGGCGGCGCGCTCCAGCCCTACGCTCTGGTGGACATCCGAGCCGAGACCCCGGGCTACAAGCCGGTCGAGGCCAGCGCTGTGCAGGTCTTCCCCGGCGTGGAGACCGTACAGCTGCTGCAGCTCATTCCCCTGCCCTTTGGTGACAGCGGTACGGTGATCTATCAGCCCGAGCCGCCCCAGAACCTATGATGGAGGTGACACCCCGTACCAATGTCATTCCGGTAATCCCCGAGACCATTACCGTTCATCTGGGGCCGCCCAACGCGCCGGCGGAAAATGTCACGGTCTCCTTTGCCGATTATGTCAAAAATGTGGCATCCAGCGAAATCTACCCCACCTGGAACGAAAGCGCTCTGCGGGCCAATATCCTGGCTATCATGTCCTACGCCCTCAACCGGGTCTACACTGAGTACTACCCCAGCCGGGGCTATGACTTCGACATCACCAACACCACCGCCCGGGATCAGGCCTTTGTCAGCGGCCGGAGCTACTTTGAAAACATCTCCCAGCTAGTGGACGAGATGCTGGGCAGCTACATCCGGCGTCAGGGCTCCGTGGAGCCTCTGGCTGCCAAGTTCTGCAACGGCACCACCTCCACCTGCGACGGACTCAGCCAGTGGGGCTCCGAGGCATTGGCCCAGGAGGGTCTCAATTCCTTTGAAATTCTCCAGTTCTATTACGGCGACGACATCGAAATCGTCTCCAACGCTCCCATAGAGGGCGTCACTGAATCCTACCCCGGCACGCCCCTGCGGCTGGGCAGTACCGGTCCGGCGGTGACGGTCATTCAGGTCTCCCTCAACCGCATCGCCCAGAGCTACCCGGCCATTCCGAAAATCGACCCCGTGGACGGCATCTTCGGCCCCCAGACCGAGGAGGCTGTGAAGGTATTCCAGCAGATTTTTTCCCTGGACCCCGACGGCATCGTGGGCCGGGGCACCTGGTATCAGCTGGTGCGGATCTATGTGGCCGTGACCAAGCTGGCAGAGCTCCAGTCCGAGGGGCAGCAGTTTCTCTTTATTCAGGAGTACCCGAAATTCCTTTCCCTGGGCGACAGCGGCACTACCGTGGAACAGCTGCAATTTATGCTCCAGGTGATTGCCGCCTTCGTGCCAGAGGTCCGGGGCCCGGCCCTTACCGGCGTTTTCGACAACGACACACTCTTTGCCGTCCGGAGCTTTCAGAAGTACGCCGGTCTTCCGGTCACCGGCAGCGTGGGCCGCGGCACCTGGGACGCCATTCTCAACCAGTTCACCGCCCTGGCTAAAACCGTTTTCGAGGACGGAGCCCTGTTCCCCGCAGGGAGCTTTATGGCGGAGGGGCTGGAACGCTGACACAGGAAAGCCCGGAGCGCGGTGCAGCCGGTTCCGGGCGGATATACAATCCGCCCCTACAGCACGCCGATTTTGCAACAAAAAAACCGCCGCTCCGGAGGGAGCGGCGGCTGGACGCGGTGCCATTACTGGATGGGCTCGAAGTCGGCGGCGCCGTGCTTGCACAGGGGGCAGATAAAGTCGGCGGGCAGCTCGTCGCCCTCGTAGACGTAGCCGCAGACCTTGCAGACATAACCCTTCTTGGCCGTATCCGGCTTGGGCTTGACGTTCTTCTGGTAGTAGGTATAGGTCATGGTCTCCTGGTCGGAGAGGCGGACGCACTCGGTGACGTCGCAAATAAACATCACATGGGTCTCCAGGTCCACCTTGTCGATGACGCGGCAGGAGATATAGGCGTTGGCGTACTTGTCCAGGAACAGCAGGCCGTTGTGGGACCGCTGGACATGGCGGAACTCGGCGAACTTATCCACGTCCCGGCCGGACTGGAAGCCGAAGTGCTGGAAGAGCTTGAAGGGCGCGTCCTCGGTCAGGGTGGAGATATTCAGCAGGCCCGTGGTGGCGATGACGTCGCAGGAGTAGTTCAGCTTATTGACCGTCACGGCCACGCGGTTGGGGGTATTGGTCACCTGGGTCACGGTGTTGACGATGCAGCCGTTGTCCTTGCCGTCACAGTCGCGGCTGGTGAGGACGTAGAGGCCGTAGCCGATATGGAACAGGGCGGTGGGATCGATGGTGTTCTCCACCACCTCCACCGGGGCGTAGCCCACTGCCAGCTCGTCGGCGAGAAGCTCCAGCTGCTGCTCGTTCTCCTCGCTGAGGGCGGAGCGGATGGTGATTTCGTTCTTGCAGTAGGTCAGGTCCTTGCACTTGGAGAGCCGGTCCTTCATGCCGCAGATGGCCGTGGGCGCCCAGGAGCCGTTTTCGATGAAGGCCACGGTCCGCTTCTGGAAGGCCCGCTCGGCCAGCTTGTCCAGGTAGGTGCGCATATAGGGGAAGATATCGGCGTTGTAGGTGGTGGTAGCCAGCACCAGCTTCTCATAGCGGAAGGCGTCGGACACGGCGGCGGCCATGTCGCACCGGGCCAGATCGTAGACCACGACCTGGGGCACGCCCCGCTTTTTCAGGGCCTCGGCCAGCTTCTTCACCGCCACGGCGGTATGGCCGTAGACCGAGGTGTAGCACAGGACAATCCCCTGCTCCTCGGGGGTGTAGCTGGACCAGAGATCGTAGAGCTTGATGTAGTAGCCCAGGTTCTCGGTGAGGACGGGACCGTGGAGGGGGCAGATGGTGGCAATGTCCAGGGTGGCGGCCACCTTGAGGATATTCTGAACCTGCTTGCCGTACTTGCCCACGATGCCGATATAGTACCGGCGGGCCTCGTCGGCCCAGGGCTCCTGGACATCCAGAGCGCCGAACTTGCCGAAGCCGTCGGCGGAGAACAGGACCTTCTCCGAGGACTCATAGCTCATCATGACCTCGGGCCAGTGGACCATGGGCGCGAAGGCGAAGGTCAAGGTGTGGCTGCCCAGCTCCAGGGTGGAGAGGTTCTGGACCGTCAGGGTCTTCTCCATCTTCAGGTTGGGGAAGAAAGCGGCAATCATCGGGAAGGTCTTGGCATTGCCCACCACGGTGACGGCCGGGTACTGATTGACAAAGGCCTCAATGGAGGCGGCATGGTCGGGCTCCATATGCTGGACCACCAGGTAATCCGGCTGACGGCCCGCCAGGGCTTCGTCGATGTTTTTGAGCCACTCGGCAGTCTTCTTCTGGTCGATGGTGTCCATGACGGCCACCTTCTCGTCCAGAATCACATAGGAGTTGTAGCTCATGCCGTTGGGCACGACGTACTGTCCCTCAAAGAGGTCTACCTCATGGTCGTTGGCGCCGACGTAGATGATGGAATCCGTGACTTTTTTCAGCATTTTCATAGCTCCTTCACAGCGTTTATCCAGGGTTGGGCAAAAAACTCTCAGTTGGAATTACTATAGCACAAATGCGGGCTCTTTTCAAGAACGATTCGCAAAATTGACAGAGAATTCTACGGCCGGACTGCCCTGGGAATCCAGTGGGATATGCAGCAGGGTCTCCCGGATGTTGGCCTCGGGGTGCTCCAGAACGTAGGCCAGCAGGGCATGGAGGCGACGGCCCAGGGCGGGGCCGCGGAGCGCCGGGAAATCGGCGCCGGTGACGGCCAGATCCTTGAGCCAGAGGCATTCCCCGGAGGCCAAAATTTCCTCTACGGTCTCTGTCTGATGGGCCAGCGCGGCGGCGATTCGGCCCCGGGTCTCCCCTTCGGCGGACAGGAGCCGCTTCCAGCCCAGCCGGTCGCCGGGATATGGAATACGGGCCGCGGCCATGGCGTCCTGGGCCGGACGCTTGGGCAGCCGCAGTGCCTCCAGGTCCAGGCTGGGATAGGCCCGGCAGAGGCCCGCCCAGCGGACAGCGGCCTTGGCGGGCAGGACCGCCAGGGCGCTCAGGTCCCGGGACTCGGTCAGGCCGAAGGCGGTCAGCAGGCCCAGCCCGGCCATCTCCGCCACGGTCTCCGGCCGGGGCGACAGCAGGGTCTTCTCCAGCTCGTCCCGCACCCGCTCGGCGGAGAGAGCCCGGGCCAGTCCGGCGCAGCGGCCGATGGCCGCCAGCGTCTCGCCCTCGACGGTGAAATCCAGCTGGGCTGAAAACCGCAGAGCACGGAGCATCCGCAGGGCGTCCTCCCGGAACCTCGTCTCCGGGTCCCCGACCGCCCGAAGAAGCCGCCGGTCCAGGTCGGCTTGGCCGCCAAAGGCGTCGTAAATCCGGCCCCGCCGATCCATGGCCATGGCATTGACCGTGAAATCCCGGCGGGCCTGGTCCTCCCGCAGGCTGCGGACAAAGGTCACCCGGTCCGGGTGCCGTCCGTCATGGTAGGACCCATCGGTGCGGAAGGTGGTCACTTCGGCCCCGGTATCCTCCAGCAGCACCGTCACTGTGCCGTGGGCAATGCCGGTGGGGACACAATGGCCGAACAGAGCCAGCACCACCTCCGGCATGGCGGAGGTGGTGATATCCCAGTCGTGGACCGGGCGGCCCAGCAGCCGGTCCCGGACGCATCCGCCGACGTAATACGCCTCGTACCCCGCTTGCTCCAGGGTATCCAAAATTTCCGACGGCGCTCTCGCTGTCATCGTTGATCCCACCATTTCTCGGCGCAGCGGCAAAGTTTCCCTTGTATTCTGCTCCGTTCTATTATATAATGCAACTTTGGTATCCGGACGCTGCGCCGGGCTCTATCCTGACATATTTCACCTGTTTTACGGTTATTATACGAGGGACAGCTCCGTTCCGCAACTGGAATCATCTCTTCTGGAGGCAAAACTATGAAAGCCATTGAAGCCTATCTCACCCCCGGCACCCACGCCCATCTGGTGGGCATCGGCGGCGTCTCCATGCGCCCCCTGGGTCTGGTACTCAAAGCCCGCGGCCTGGTCATCACCGGGTCGGACATGAACCAGTCCCCGGCCACCGACGAGCTGGAGGCCCAGGGCATCCCCGTGGCCATCGGCCATCGGGCGGAGAATATCGAAGGCGCCGCCCTGGTGATCCGCACCGCCGCCGCCCACGACGACAACCCCGAAATTGCCGCCGCCCGGGCCAAGGGCATTCCGGTCTTTGAGCGGGCCGAGGCCTGGGGCATCCTGATGCGCGGCTACCCCAACGCCATCTGCATCTCCGGCACCCACGGCAAGACCACCACCACCTCCATGATTACCCAGATCTTTATGGAGGCGGATCAGGACCCCACGGTGATGATCGGCGGCACCCTGCCTCTGCTCCACGCCTCCCACCGGGTAGGTCACGGCGACACCATTATTATGGAGAGCTGTGAGTACTGCAATTCCTTCCTGAACTTCTTCCCCACGGTGGCTCTGGTGCTCAACATCGAGGCCGACCACCTGGATTTCTTCAAGGATCTCGCCGACATCCAGGCTTCCTTCCGCAAGTTCGTCCAGCTGGTGCCGGAGCAGGGCCGGATCATCGCCAACGGCGACGACCAGAACACCCTGGACGCGCTGGCGGGGCTGCCCTATCGAACCTTCGGCATGGGCGAGAACTGCTTCGTCCGGGGCCAAAACTTCTCCGAGGATTGGCGGGAATTTGACGTGGTCTGCGGCGGCGAGCCCTACTGCCATGTGTCGCTGACCGTGGTGGGACGGCACAACGCCATGAACGCCTTGGCCGCCTGCGCCGCCGCCCACAACGCCGGTATTCCCGGTGATGTAACCGCTCGTGCCCTCCACAGCTTCACCGGCGCGGGCCGCCGGATGGAGTTCAAGGGCCAGTACAACGGCGCGGATATCTATGACGACTACGCCCACCACCCCGGCGAGCTCCACGCTCTGCTGACCGCCGCCAAGACCATGGGCTACAGCCGCATTCTCTGCGCCTTCCAGCCCCACACTTATACCCGTACCAAGGCCCTGTTCGGCGATTTCGTTCGGGAGCTCCAGACCGTCGATGTAGCTATTCTCACCGATATCTTTGCCGCCCGGGAGAGCAATATCGTCGGCGTATCCTCCAAGATGCTGGCCGACGCCATTCCCGGCTCGGTGTACTGCCCCTCCCTGCCCGAGGTAACCGAGTATCTCCGCGCCGAGGCCCGGCCCGGCGACCTGATCCTCACGGTGGGCGCGGGCGATATCTACAAGGCCGGCGCGGCGCTGCTGGCGTACTGACCGTATGCAGCGCCCAGCCCACGCTGTTTCTGCTGCCATTTCGCTCCGTTCGGCGAAATGGCAGTTTATTTTCCAGCGGAAGTCTGCTATAATCAGACAAAAGACAGGCCGCTGACTGCGGCAGCAAGGAGCAATGCTATGACCAGATCCAACGCCAGAGAGATCGTCGCCAATCTCATCTATGAGATGAACTTTACCCAGGACAGCGCCGACGCCGTGGTAGATCTCACCATGGAGCCGGTGTACTACGATACCCTGGGGCAGGAATCCGCCGCCTATGCCGAGAAGCCCAGCGCCCAGCTGGCCTATATCCGCGATGCGGTCCGGGGCATTCGGGAAAAGCGCGAGGAGCTGGACGGCTACCTTGCCAAGTATGCCATCAACTGGAGCGTCTCCCGAATCTCCAAGGTCGCCCGGGCCATCCTCCATGTGGCCATGTACGAGGCCCTCTATGTGGATGACGTGCCGGTGGACGCCGCCATCAGCGAGGCCGTGGAGCTGACCCGCAAGTATGAGGACGAGGATGTGGTGGCCTTTGTCAACGGAATTCTCGGCTCCTTTGCCCGGGACCTGGAGAAAGCCCATGGTTCTGGGGATTGACACCAGCAACTACACCACCTCCGTGGCGGTGTTTCACGGCCGGGAGGGCGTCAACCGCTCCCGGCTTCTTGACGTGGCCCCAGGCCAGCTGGGTCTAAGGCAGAGCGACGCCCTCTTCTCCCATGTGAAGCGGCTGCCGGAGCTGATGGAGCAGCTCTTCGCCGAGGCCGGACCAGGCGCTTTGGAGGCCGTGGCCGTCTCCACCCGGCCCCGGGCCGTGGAGGGGTCCTATATGCCCTGCTTCCTCGCCGGGGTGTCCGTGGCCAAGTCCCTGGCGGCGGCCCTGGGCATCCCCTGCTGCCAGGTATCGCACCAGCAGGGTCATGTGGCCGCGGTCCTCTGGTCCGCCGGACGGCTGGATCTGATGGACACGCCCCATCTGGCCTGGCATCTCTCCGGCGGCACCACGGAGCTGCTTCTGGTGGAGCCCGAGGGCCGGAACGTCCGGTGCGCCAAGCTGGGCGGCACCAGCGATATCTCCGCCGGTCAGATCATGGACCGGACCGGCCAGCTGCTGGGACTTCCCTTCCCCTCGGGCAAGGCGTTGGACCAGCTGGCCGCCGGGGTCAGCGTCAAGCAATTCCGGGTGAAGACCAACGGCCTCACCTTCTCCCTGTCGGGTCTGGAGAACAAGATCCGGGAATTTCACGAACAATCCGGCAGCGACGCCGAGACTGCCGCCTATGCCATCGGCTCGGTCTGCGGCGCGGTGCTGCGGGTCACCCAGGCGGCCCAGGAGCAGTATCCCGGCCTGGAGGTGGTCTTCTCCGGCGGCGTGGCGTCCAACAGCCAGCTGCGGCGGGTCTGCTCCTTCGGCGTCTTCGCCGCCCCGCAGTTTTCCACCGACAACGCCCTGGGCGTCGCCGTCCTGGGCCACAGGCTGGTGCTCGGCCATGACGAACCGTTAGTACCGCACCCCCGCTGATCGTAACAGAGCCGGATACCTGAGAGGGAAGGCTCCCCTTGAGGGGAGCCGGCGCGGAGCGCCTGAGAGGTGTTTCCGCACTGAAAGCTTCCCGCAGGGTTCCGGCCTGTGCAGAGGGCGCTGACGCGCCGCCGCCCTTCGGGCGGCACACCTCTCCGTCACGCTGCGCGTGCCACCTCCCCTCAAGGGGAGGCATTCGTCGGTGCGGTCGGCGCACTGCCTTGCACACACCCCAGCGGGCGACTGATAGTCGCCCCTACGCCAAATTTGCAGGCAGGGCCGTAGGGGCGGCTAGCAGCCGCCCGTGCCCAGCGGCAGCAACCACCGGGGCGCGGTCACGACGCACCTGGTTCCGGGCGGAGTGTGTTGCACACGGCGGCTGGCGGGCCGCAATGTCAGGAGGCTCTATGGAACAGAAGATTTTCAACGTCTCCGAGGTCAATCAATATCTCAAATCCCTGCTGGACGCCGACCGGCTGCTGGCGGGGCTGACGGTGCGGGGCGAGATCAGCAACTACAAGGTCTACCCCTCGGGACATCACTATTTTTCCCTGAAGGACTCCGGCGGCGCCATTCGCTGCGTCATGTTCCGGGGTCCGGCTTCGGCGCTGCGGTTTCGGCCGGAGAACGGCATGCAGGTGCTGGCCACGGGGCGGGTCACGGTCTTCCCCCGGGACGGAGCCTACCAGCTCTACTGCGAACGGCTGACGCCCGAGGGCGTCGGCGACCTCTATGTGGCCTTTGAGCAGCTCAAGGAAAAGCTCTACAAGGAGGGGCTCTTTGATCCGGCCCACAAGCTGCCCCTGCCGGTCTTCCCCAAGCGCATCGCCATCGTCACCTCGGCAGCCGGAGCCGCCATCCACGACATGCTCCGGATTCTCGGCAAGCGGTACCCCCTGACCAAGGTGATCCTGCTGCCGGTGCGGGTCCAGGGCGCCGAAGCCCCCGCGGAAATCGCCGGGGCTATCCGCTACGTCAACCGCCACCAAATCGCCGACCTGATTATCACCGGCCGGGGCGGCGGCTCCATGGAGGACCTCTGGGCCTTCAACGACGAGCGGGTGGCGCGGATGATCTATCTATCCCAGATCCCCGTGATCTCCGCCGTGGGCCATGAGCCGGACGTGACCATCTCGGACTTTGTGGCCGACCTTCGGGCCGCCACCCCCTCCAACGCCGCCGAGCTGGCGGTCCCCGACCAGGGCGAGCTGCGGGAGCGGATTTCCGGCCTGCTGTCCCGGCTCTACCAGGCCGAGACCAAGCGGCTCAAGCTCTGGCGGCAGCAGGCCGACCGGCTCCGGGATGCCCGGGTGCTCCAGAGTCCGAAAAATTACCTGGAGGACCGCCGGGTGCTGCTGGACCACCAGCTCAGCCGTCTGGAATCCGCCGTGAAGCAGCAGCTGCTGCGCAAAAATCAGGGCTACGTCCGGGCCCGGACGGCTCTGGAGGCCATGAGTCCCCTGCTGGTTCTCGGCCGGGGCTACTCCATGACCCGGGACCGGCAGGGCCGGGTGCTCACCGACGCCGCTGCCGTAAAGCCCGGCGACCAGCTCACCATTTCCCTCCGCCGCGGTCAGGTGGAGGCCCAGGTGCTGCGCACCGAAGGAGGCAGTGATGGAACAGGAACAGAAGAACATGACCTTTGAGGAGAGCCTCCAGCGGCTGGAGGCCATCGTCCGGCAGATGGAGCAGGGCAATGTGTCTCTCCAGGAGTCTCTGAAGCTCTTTGAAGAGGGCTCCAAGCTGGCCCGCCAGTGCGGGTCCCTGCTGGACGAGGCAGAGCTGAAGGTGGTCCGGCTGATGAAGGGGCCGGACGGCAATCCCGTAGAAATGGAGTTTCACGATGGAGCAGACGTTTAACCAACAACTGAAAACCTACCAGCAGGCCGCCGAGGACTACCTCTCCCGCTGCTTTACCGACGAGACCCTGCCCCAGCAGACGCTCTTTGCGGCCATGCGCTACAGCCTGCTGGCCGGAGGCAAGCGGATACGGCCTGTGCTGGTGCTGGAGTTCTGCCGCCTCTGCGGCGGCGACTGGCACAAGGCCCTGGACTTCGCCGCCGCCCTGGAGATGATCCACACCTACAGCCTCATTCACGACGATCTCCCCTGCATGGACAACGACGACTACCGCCGGGGCCGGTTGACCAACCACAAGGTCTTCGGCGAGGCCCAGGCCGTGCTGGCCGGCGACGGGCTGCTGACCGCCGCCTTCTCCACCGCCGCCGGAGCCGACGCCGCCCCGGAGACCATCGCCGCCGTGGTCAAGACCTTGGCCGACTGCGCCGGTCCCCTGGGCATGGTGGGCGGTCAGGTGCTGGACATGGAGGGCGAACAAAAGCAATTGGACGCCCAGGGGCTGCTGGACATCCATCGCCGCAAGACCGGCGCGCTGATCGTCGCCGCCTGCACCCTCGGCGTATTGGCCGCCCGGGGAACCCAGGCCCAGCTGGACGCCGCCCGGCAGTACGCCGAGGCTCTGGGTCTCGCCTTCCAAATCAAGGACGATATGCTCGACGAGACCGGCGACGCCGCCAAGCTGGGCAAGGCCGTCCATATGGACGGCAACAAGACCACCTTCGTCACCCTCTACGGCCTGGAGGCCTGCGAGGGGTACTTACAGCAGGAGAACGCCAAGGCCCTGGCCGCCCTGGAGGCCTTCGAGGACCGGGCATTTTTGACGGAGCTGACCAAGCGCCTCGCCAGCCGGGACCACTGACCCGGCCGTGGAAAACAACGCACCCGGTCCGGGCGGATATATAATCCGCCCCTCAGCGTGTCGAAAAAGTCTTTTCGCCACGCTGTGCGTATTTTTAAACTTTCTAAAAAGTTTAAAAATACGTGTCGATTGAACGCGAAGGGGGCTTTTTGCCCCCTTCACACTTCCCCCGCTGCTCTGTCACAGACATCTTCAGCGAGGTTTTTCGACAATCTGCGGGCGGATATATAATCCGCCCCTACAACAAACTTGCAGGTGGGTCCGTAGGGCCGGGTGGTTGCGCTGGGCACGGATGCGCAATGCGCGCCCCTACGGTTTGTGCGGCCGGCGGCAGCTCGTTCGGCACATAGCCCAGCAGGCCGATGATAGCACAACACCGCACCCTGGTGGGTGCGGTGCGTTTTTTATGCTTGCAGCGCGGCCAGGGCCTCGGGGGTGTCGGCGTCCAGCAGCTCCTCCGGCGGGACCTCCACCAGCAGGACCCGGTCGGGGTGCGCCTTGAGAATTCCCGCGCCGCCCCTGTCGCCGGTCAGGGCCAGCAGGTCCGGCACAAATTCCGCCGGGAAGGTACAGGGGCCGCCCCGCTTTCCGCCCGCCGCCGGGGCCACAATTCGGTCTGGATGGGCCGCAAAGGTCCGGGCCAGCCGCGCCACGGTCTCCGGGCGCAGCAGCGGCTGGTCCGCCGCCAGAAACATGACGCCCCCGCAATCTCCTACGGCCTCCAGGCCCAGGCGGATGGTCCGGCTGACCCCCAGCGCCGGACGGTCGTTGACCACCGGCAGGAAGCCGCGCTCCCGGGCCAGGGCCAGCATGGGCTCGATGGCCGTCACCACCGCCGTCCGCGCAAACACCCCCGGCGGCGCCGCCTCCAGGGCCCGGACGTAGAGCGGCCGCCCCCCGAATTCCGCCAGCAGCTTTCCGCCGCCAAAGCGCCGCCCCGCGCCCGCCGCCATGATGACCAGTCCCAAGTCCATGCGCTCGTCCTCCTCGCACCGCGTTTATATAAAATCCAGTATACACCTCATGGAAAATCCGGTCAAGGTTGGGGTATTTGTCAGAGAGCGATATTTTTAAAAAAGATCACGCCTCTTCCTTTTCCTCGGAACCGAACTGTGCTATCATAGTAGCAAGAAGCGACAAACCACAATAAAGGAGGGTTATCCATGCGTACAAGCGTAGGCAAATCCATCGTCCGTGTGGACGCCTTTGACAAGGCCACAGGCCGGGCCAAGTACACCGACGACCTGTGCGACCGCAGCGCCCTGGTAGCCAAGATCGTCCACTCCACCGTGGGAAACGGCCTGGTGACCGCCGTGGACACCAGTGAGGCCGAGAAAATCCCCGGCGTGGTGAAGGTCCTCACCTGTTTCGACGTCCCCGACAACCCCTTCCCCACGGCGGGCCATCCCTGGAGCACCGACCCCCATCACCAGGATGTGGCCGACCGGCTGCTCTTAAACCGCCGGGTCCGGTACTACGGCGACGATGTGGCCGTGGTGGTGGCCGAGAACGAAGTGGCCGCCGTCCAGGCCGCCCGGGCCGTCAAGGTCAGCTATGAGGAATACCCGGTGCTGCTGGACGTCTTCGACGCCATGAAGGAGGACGCCACCCAGCTCCACGAGGGCTTCCCCGGCAATATTCTGGCCCACACCGGCTTCCGCAACGGCGACTATGAGAAGGCCATCCAGGAGCCGGGCCTGATCCGCGTGGAGGGCTGGTACGACACGCCCACGGTCCAGCACTGCCACATCGAAAACCATATCTGCTTCGCCTATATGGAGGCCGGGCGGGTCATTGTCACCGCCTCCACCCAGATCCCCCACATCATCCGCCGCATTGTCGGTCAGGCCCTGGGCATCCCCTGGGGCAAGGTGCGGATCATCAAGCCCTACATCGGCGGCGGCTTCGGCAACAAGCAGGACGCTCTCTATGAGCCCCTTTGCGCCTGGCTCACCACCCAGCTGGGCGGCCGCCTGGTGAAGCTGGACTGCGCCCGGGAGGAGACCTTCGTCTCCAACCGCGTCCGCCACGCCATCCGTACCCATATCATCTCCTGGGTCCGGCCCGACGGCTCCTTCGCCGCCCGGAAGATCGAGTGCTACTCCAACCAGGGCGCTTACGCCTCCCACGGCCACGGCGTCGGCGCCAAGGGCATGAACTGCTTCCCCCAGCTCTACCCCTGCGCCAATGTGGAGGGCGACTGCTGGACCGTGTACACCAACCGCCCCGCCGCCGGCGCCATGCGCGGCTACGGCATCCCTCAGGCCATGTTCGCCGGAGAGAGCCACATCGACGACATCGCCAAAACCCTGGGCATCCCGCCCCTGGAGTACCGCAACCGCTTCGTGATGCACCAGGGCTACGTGGACGGCTTCTCCAAGAACGAAAACTACTACGACACCTTCCGCCAGGTTCTGGAGAAGGGCGAGGCCGTGCTGGAATACAAGAAAAAGTATGCGCAGTATCAGAACCAGACCGGTCCCGTCCGCCGGGGCGTGGGCTGCGCCGTATTCTGGTACAACACCGCCGTCTGGCCCATCTCCCTGGAGTCGAGCTCCTGCCGCATGGTCCTCAACCAGGACGGCTCCATCCAGGTCCAGACCGGCGAGACCGAAATCGGTCAGGGCTGCGACACCGCCTACAGCCAGATGGCCGCCGACGCCGTGGGCATCCCGGTGTCCGACGTCCATATCGTCTCCACCCAGGACACCGACGTCACTCCCTTTGGCCTGGGCGCGTACGCCTCCCGCCAGACCTACATCGGCGGCTTCTCCATTAAGCAGACCGGCCAGCTCCTCAAGGAGCGGATTCTCAAATACGCCCAGGAGCTGACCCGGATGCCCGTGTCCAACCTGGATCTCCAGGACGGCAAAATCGTCCGGGCGCCCGACGGCCGGGTGCTGATGACCCTGGGCGAGCTGGCCACCGAGGCCCTCTACTCCATGACCCACTCGGAGCATATCACCGCGGAGAGCACCTACCAGATCAAGTCCAACGCCTACTCCTTCGGCTGCTCCTTTGCCGAGGTGGAGGTGGACATCCCCCTGTGCAAGGTGAAGCTCCTGAACATGGTCAACGTCCACGACTGCGGCACGCTCATCAACCCGGCGCTGGCCGAGGCCCAGGTCCACGGCGGCATGTCCATGGCCATCGGCTACGGCCTCTCCGAGGAGCTGAAGTTCGACCCCAAGACCGGCCGCGTCCTGAACAACAACCTGCTGGACTACAAGCTCTCCACCTTTATGGACCACCCCCATCTGGAGGCCCGGTTCGTGGAGAACCCCGAGCCCACCAGCCCCTACGGCACCAAGGCCCTGGGCGAACCGCCCGCCTGCTCCGGCGCGCCCGCCATCCGCAACGCCATTTTCCAGGCCACCGGCGTGGCCGTCAACCAATGTCCCATCACGCCCCATGTCCTCTTCGCCAAGTTCCAGGAGGCCGGGCTCTTTGAGGAGGTGTGACCATGTACGATCTTGCAGCACTGTATGAAGCCAATTCCGTCGAAGAGGCCGTGGCTCTGCGCCTCCAGCATCCCGAGGCTCAGATCATCGCCGGCGGCACCGACGTGCTGGTCCAGATGCGCGAGGGCAAGCGGGCCGGCAAGGCTCTGATCTCCATCTTCGGCATTGACGCCCTCCGGGGCGTGCAGCTGGAGGCCGACGGCACGATCCGCATTGGCTCCCTGACCAGCTTTTCCCATATCACCAAGGACCCGATCATCCAAAAATACATCAACGTTCTCGGTCAGGCCGTGGACCTGGTGGGCGGTCCCCAGATCCGCAACGCCGGGACCATCGGCGGCAACACCTGCAACGGCGTCACCTCCGCCGACTCCGCGTCCACCCTCTTCGCCTGGGACGCTGTGGTGGAGCTGACCGGCCAAAACGGCATCCGCCGCCTGCCCATCCGGGACTTCTACCTCAGGGCCGGCGTGGTGGACCTAAAGCCCGACGAGATCCAGACCGCCATCCTGATCCCGAAGGCCGCCTATGAGGGCTACTTCGGCCACTATATCAAGTACGCCATGCGCGAGGCCATGGACATCGCCACCACGGGCTGCTCGGTGAATGTCAAGCTCTCCGAGGACAAGAAAACCATCGAAGACGCCCGCATTGCCTACGGCGTGGCCGGTCCCATCCCCATGCGGGCCGAGACCGCCGAGGCCGCGGCCAAGGGCCAGCCCGTCTCCAAGGAGACCGTGTCCGCCTTCGCCAGGGCCGTGCTCCAGGACGTCCATCCCCGGGATTCCTGGCGGGCCTCCAAGGCCTTCCGCGAGCATATCGCCGTGGAGCTGGCCAAGCGCTGCCTGTGTGAATCCATCCGTCTGGCAGGAGGTGAGCTCTGATGGCACAGTTTAAGGAAATCCATTGCACCGTCAACGGCAAGCCCGTCGTCACCGTGGTGGACGTCCGGGCCAGTCTGACCGATATGCTCCGCAACGACTTCCGCCTGACCTCGGTGAAGAAGGGCTGTGAGGTGGGCGAATGCGGTGCGTGCAATGTCATCATCAACGGCGAGTGCTTCAACTCCTGCCTGTACCTGGCCGCCTGGGCCGACGGCAAGGAGATCCGCACCCTGGAGGGACTGCTGGGCCCCAACGGCGAGCTATCGGATATTCAGCAGGCCTTCGTGGACGAGGCCGCCATCCAGTGCGGCTTCTGCACGCCGGGCTTTATTATGACCGCCGTCGAAATTCTCGAGAGCGGCCAGCGCTACACCGACGACGAGCTGCGGAAGCTCCTCTCCGGCCACCTGTGCCGCTGCACCGGCTACGAGAATATTCTCCGCGCCGTCCGCAAGACCATGGAGGCCCGACTGGAACGGCAGTAAGCTTCTCCGCTTTCCGCTTGTCTCATAGGTAAACCAATGCTCCCTCCATGATGGACAGAGTTTTGCTGTCTCTCATGGAGGGAGCATAGCATTCCGCGATCCGCCCTTCCTGATCGCTGCTTACCAGCTCAGCCGGTAGACATCGGTGCGGCGGGCGGAAAGCAGGGGCAGCTGGGCGCGGATCGACTCGTTCTGATTCAGGTCCACGTCGGCCAGCAGCAGGGCCGGGGCGCTGCCCGCCCGCGCCAGAACCTCGCCCCAGGGGGAACAGAGGATGGTATTGCCATAGGAGACGTAGGGCCCCTGCTCGTCCCGGGCGGGCGCGACGCCCAGGGTGAAGAGCTGGTTGTCCACGGCCCGCTGGCGGAACAGCAGCTCCCAGTGGGCCGGGCCCGTGGTCATATTGAAGGCAGCAGGCGTCACGATCGCCCGGGCCCCCGCCAGCGCCATGCACCGGGCCAGCTCCGGGAAGCGCAGATCAAAGCAGATGCACAGGCCCAGCTTGCCAAACGGCGTGTCAAAGACCGTGACGCGGTCTCCGGCGGTGAAGGTCTCCGACTCCATAAACCGCTGGCCGCCCTTGACATCGATATCGAAAAGGTGCATCTTCCGATGGAACGCCGCCTGACGGCCCGCCGGGTCGAAGACAAAGGATGTATTGTATATTCTCTCGCCGTCCGCCTCGGGCATGGACCCGGCCACCAGCCAGAGGCCCGTCTCCCGGGCCAGCCCGGCCATGGCCGTATGGACCGGCCCGCCCGCCGGTTCGGCGTTGGCCCGAAAGGCCTCGTTGGTATAGAGACAGCAGAACATCTCCGGCAGGACGGCCAGCTGAGCCCCGCCATCCGCCGCCCGGCGGACATAGTCCGCGGCCACGGCGAGGTTGACCGCCTTGTCCGCGGTGACGGGCATTTGCAACAGGGCTACTTTCATGGAATCGCCTCCCGATCCTTTAAATGAAGAATGTCCGAAAAACTTGCAATGGGAAGAACAGACTGTTACAATGCAAAAAAGAGATTCTCCGCCTGGCAGCGGAATATTACGGAGGAACTATGCGCGATATTGTCATCCGTTATGCTTCCATCCACGATCATGCGGATGTGGAAGCCATTTTTCAAGAGGTCCATCAGCTGCACGTGACCTTGCGGCCCGACTCCTATCAGCCCCGCGAGACCCTTCTGCCGCTGGAAGAATTTCAGCAGGCGGTGGAGGAGAAAACCCTCCTGGTGGCGGACTGGAACGGTCAGGTCGTCGGCGTACTGTATTATTCGGAAAGGCGCCGGGAAGTCACCGCCGAGATGGTGCAGCGAATCCTGTTCATCGACTGTCTGGCTGTCACCGAAGCCCTGCGTGGTCGGGGCATCGGACGGCAGCTCCTCGGTTTTGCCCGGGAAATCCGTGTCCAACAGCACTTTGACTGCCTGGAGCTGCAAGTTAATGCCAGAAACCTCCCAGCCAGAACATTTTACGAGGCAAACGGATTTGCGGAAAGATCCATCAACCTGGAGCTGCTGGAGTAGGGCACGGCGCTATGCGTGATCCACAAGCCAGCGGTGCATCGCCTCCCGGCCTTCGGTGCTGAGCGGAAAAACCTGGTCGGCCTCGATGTCGCTTTTTTCATAGCACAGAGGCCCGTGCCAGACCTCGGCCTTCATGGAGCTCTGCTCCATGTCCACCTCCTTGGGCGTCTTCATCACGATGGACGGCGTGATTTTGAACCGGAGATTACCCCAGCTGCCGGTAAAAATATTATTATTTTCAAAGGTGTGCAGGGTGGGCAGAAACAAATCCTCCATCCGCCTCGCCTCCTTTCCTTTTGCCTCTTGACAGGGCCGTATTTCCGTGGTAACTTAATGCGGAATGTTCCTGAAAAGAGTGGATGATGATGTCAAAACGTTGGATCGGCAACAGTGTTCTGCTGCTGGGTGCGATGATCTGGGGCGCGGCCTTTGTGGCCCAGTCGGTGGGTATGGACTATCTCGGCCCCTTCACCTTCCAGGCCGCCCGGAGCCTCCTGGGCGCTCTGGTTCTGCTGCCGGTAATCGCCGTGATGGACAAGCGCGGCAACACCCATCGGCCCGTGACGCCGGCGGCCCAAAAGCGGCAGCTGGGGTATGGGCTTCTGGTGGGCGTCATTCTGTTCGCGGCCTGCTCTCTCCAGCAGTGCGGGCTGCTCTACACCGCGCCGGGCAAGTCCGGCTTCCTCACGTCGCTCTATATTATTCTGGTGCCCCTGGTGGGACTGCTCTTCGGCCGTCGGGTCAAGCCCTGGATCTGGGGCAGCGTGGCCTTGGCCATTGTGGGGCTCTACCTGCTCTGCGGCAGCACCGAGTTCTCCCTGGGCCCCGGCGAGTGGCTGACCCTGGGCTGCGCCCTGGCCTTCTGCTTTCATATTCTGGTCATTGATCATATCTCCGGCACCGTGGACGCCGTACGGCTCAGCGCCATGCAGTTCTTCGTCTGCGGCATGCTGTCTCTGGTGTGCATGGTGATCTGGGAGCAGCCCAGCTGGGACAATCTGCTGGCCTGCTGGCTGCCCATCGCCTACGCCGGTATCCTCTCCAGCGGCCTGGGCTACACGCTGCAAATCATCGGGCAGGCCTACACCGAGCCCACCGTGGCCTCTCTGCTGATGAGCCTGGAGTCGGTGTTCTCGGTGGTCTTCGGCTGGATCATCCTCCGGTCGGCCCTGTCTCCCGCCGAGCTGGTGGGCTGCTGCCTGGTCTTCGCCGGCGTCATTATCTCTCAGCTCCCCGGCAAAGCCCCGGTTCCCAATCCGCAGAAAAGCCATTGACGACTTCCCCGCTGTGTTCGCAGCGGGGTTTTTGTTTCCGTATTTCCCGGATATGCCTCAGAGCATGGCGGCAAATTCGGCCTCGGTCAGGACCGGGATGCCCAGGTCGTTGGCTTTTTTCAGCTTGGACCCGGCGTTTTCTCCGGCCACCACATAGGTGGTCTTTTTCGACACCGAGGACGACGCCTTGCCGCCCCGGGCCTCGATCTCATGGGCGGCCTGGTCCCGGGTGAAGCGGGTCAGCGCGCCGGTGAGCACGAAGGTCATCCCGGCAAAGCTGTCTCCCACCGGCTGCTCCAGGCTCTGCATATTGACCCCGGCGGCCTTCAGCCGGGCGATCAGGTCCTGGGCCTGCTCCTGGGCAAACCATCGGACCAGATTCTCCGCCGTAATGCCGCCGATGTCCGGCACCGCGGTCAGCTCCTCCACCGTGGCGGTCTGGAGGGCCTCCAGGGACCCGAAGTGCTGGGCCAGGGTCTTGGCCGCCTTGGCCCCCACCTGCCGGATTCCAAAGGCATAGAGCAGGCGGCTCAGATCGTTCTCCTTGCTCTTCTCAATGGCCCGGAGCAGGTTGTCCGTGGACTGCCTGCCCATGCGGTCCAGGGCTTCCACCTTCTCGCGCTCCAGGCAGTAGAGGTCCGCCGGGGTTCTCACCAGACCGGCGGCAATCAGCTGCTCAACGATGGCGCTGCCCAGGCCGTCGATATCCATGGCGTCCCGGGAGACGAAATGGGCCAGATTGCGGGAGAGCTGGGCCGGGCACTCGGCCCCGGTGCAGCGCAAGGCCGCGCCGTCCTCGTCCCGGACCACCGGCGCGCCGCAGACCGGGCAGGTCTCCGGCAGGAAATAGGGCGTCGCGTCCGCCGGACGAAGGGACTTGTCCACCTCCAGAATCTCGGGGATGATCTCTCCGGCCTTGCGAATTTTCACGGTGTCGCCGATGCGGATGTCCTTCTCGGAGATAAAGTCCTGGTTATGGAGGGTGGCGTTGGTCACCGTGGTCCCGGCCAGACGGACCGGCGCTACCACGGCCTTGGGCGTCAGCACGCCGGTGCGGCCCACCTGTACCACGATATCCCGGACCACGGTCTCCTTGACCTCCGGCGGATACTTAAAGGCCGCGGCCCACCGGGGGAACTTGGCCGTGCTGCCCAGCCGCTGCCGGGCGGCCAGATCGTTGACCTTCAGAACCGCGCCGTCGATGTCGAAGCTGTAGCGGTCCCGGTGCTCGCCGATGTCGGCAATCCAGGTCTCGGCCTCCCGGGCGCTGGCGCAGAGCCGGTACGGGATGACCTTGAACCGGAGCTGCCGCAGATAGTCCAGGGTTTCGCTGTGGGTCTCGAAGGTCCGGCCCTCGCAGAGCTGGAGGTTAAAGACCAGAATATCCAGCTGGCGGGCAGCGGCGATTTTCGGGTCCAGCTGCCGGAGCGACCCGGCGGCGGCGTTGCGGGGATTGGCGAAAAGGGCCTCTCCCCGCTCCTCCCGGGCCTCGTTGAGGGCGTGGAACACGGCCTTGGGCATGAAAACCTCGCCCCGGACGATCAGCCGTTCCGGCGCGTTCTCCAGCCGAAGCGGAATGGTGCGGATGGTCTTCAAATTCTCGGTGACATCCTCGCCCACCAGGCCGTCGCCCCGGGTGGCCCCCCGGACGAAGCTGCCGTCCCGATACTCCAGCGCCACGGACAGACCGTCCACCTTGGGCTCCACGGTATAGACCGTCTCCGGCGCTGACTCCCTCAAATGGGCGTCGAAGTCCTCCACCTCCTCGTAGGAGAAGAGGTCCTGGAGGCTCTCCAGGGGCACGGCGTGGGTGACCTTCTCAAACTGGCTCAGCGGCGCGCCGCCCACCCGCTTGGTCGGCGACAGCGGCGAGGCATACTGGGGGTACTGGGCCTCCAGCTCCTCCAGTCGGCGGAGCTTTTGATCGTATTCATAGTCCGGCATCTCCGGCGCGTCCAGCACGTAGTAGAGATAGCTGTGGTGCTCCAGCTCGGCGGTCAGCGCTTCGATCTGTTCCTTGGGGTCCATGGGTTCCTCCTATTCCGTCCCGGTTTTCACGTCCACATAGCTGCCCGGGACCGTGCCGACGATCACCGTCTCGGCAACCACCACGGTACTGCTGGCAGTGACGGCTTCGGTGCCCACCGGCGTCAGAATCGTCATGGTAATCTGAACCTCCATATAGATCCGGTGGGAGGTCTGGTTGATGCCTGCCTCGGCGAATTCGTTGTGAAAATCCGCGTCCGAGGTGCTGACGGACAGGACCTTCACCGGCAGCGTCGGCCCGGTGCCGGAAAAAAACTCCGGCAGAATCAGACTGCCCAAGGGCAGTCCCACCTCGTTGACATCCAGCTCCAGCAGCATGGTATCGATGACCGAGAGAATCTCGGTTTTGAGACGGTTGATTTCGTTGATATTGGTTTTCAGCGCGGTAACCGCGCCGTTATAGTCCTTTTCCAGGTAGATAATCGAGTCATAGTCAATGTCGTCGCTGCGAAGCTGCGCCTCCACGGCCTCATTGATGATACTGGACGCCTTGTTGGAGACGATGGCCTTGGCCAGCTCCTGGACCAGGGGCCCCACGGTGAGCCGGAGAAACAGCAAACACGCGGCCAGCAGCAGCAGCAAACACGCGGCCAGCACTCTCCCCCGATGGCGGCGCAAGCGCATGGTCCCACCCCCTCAGGGCAGTATATGCGCCGGAGCCGCGCCATAGCATCGGTTCCGCAGCGGCCTGAAACGCCCTCAGAGCTTTTCCATATGGGCCCCGGCTGTGTTGGCCATCAGGCGCTTGGTGCCGGTCTCGTCGAAGGCGATCTCCAGCAGGGCGTCGTTGCCCATGGGCAGCACCGAAAGCACCATGCCCAGGCCGAAGGCCCGGTGGCGGACCATATCGCCCTTCTCGAACTGGACCTTGGGGCCGGAGGTCTGTCCCGTGAGGGACGAATAGGTCCGGCGCGGCGCGGCGGGCCGGGTGGGCGCGGGGCTCACATAGTCGCCGTAGAGGCTGGAGCGCTGAGGCTCATAGGCCGGGCGCGGCTGGGAAACGCGGCCCTCCACGCAGTCCTCGGGCAGCTCCGAGAGGAACCGGGAGGGACGCCCATAGGCCGTGTGGCCGTAGAGCATCCGCTGCCGGGCGTAGGTCATGGTCAGGGTCTGCTTCGCTCGGGTAATGGCAACGTAGCAGAGCCGCCGTTCCTCCTCCAGTTCCTCGGCGCTGGTCGTGCTGCGGGACGAGGGGAACAGGCCCTCCTCCAGCCCCACCAGAAAGACATGGTCGAATTCCAGGCCCTTGGCGCTGTGCATGGTCATCATGACCACCGCCTCGGCGCCGGCGTCATATTGCTCCAAATCGGTATAGAGGGCAATTTCCTCCAGGAACCCGGCCAGGCTGGGCTCGTCGGTGTTCTCCATATAGCTCACCAGGCTGGACTTGAGCTCGCGGACATTCTCCAGCCGGTTGCGGCTCTCTACGTCGTCCTTGGCCTCCAGCATGGCCTGATAGCCGGTGCGCTGGAGGAGCTCCTCATAGAAGTCGGGCAGGGACATGGTATCCAGCAGTGCGGCGCAGTCCTCGATCAAATTCGAGAAGGCGGTGAGCTTACCGGCGGCCTTTTCCAGGGGGCCGTAGCTCCCGGCGTCGGCCACCACGGAATAGAGGCAGACCTCTTCGGCATCGGCCAGCCGGGCCGCCGTTTCCAACGTCTTGGCGCCGATGCCCCGGGGCGGCAGATTGATGATCCGCCGGAGCCGCAGATCGTCGCTGCGGTTGTTGATGACGCAGAGATAGGCCAGCATATCCTTGACCTCGGACCGGTCGAAGAAGCGCATACCGCCGACGATGCGGTAGGGAATCCCGTTTCTCTGGAAGGCGGTTTCCAATGCGTTGGACTGGGCGTTGGTCCGGTACAGCACGGCGATATTTTCAAACTGCTTGCCCTGGGACAGGCGGAAGATCTGGGTCGCCACAAAGCCGGCCTCGTCGGTCTCGGAGTTGGTCTCCCGGATGCGGATTCGGCTGCCGGAGGGGTTCTCGGTCCAGAGCGTCTTTCCCTTCCGACCCCGATTATGGGAGATCACGGCGTTGGCCGCCTTCAAAATGGCCTTGGTGGAACGGTAGTTCTGCTCCAGGCGGATGACCTGGGCCGCCGGATACTCCTTCTCAAAGTTGAGAATATTCTCGATGGTCGCGCCCCGGAACCGGTAGATGCTCTGGTCGTCGTCGCCCACCACGCAGAAGTTCTCATAGCCCCCGGCCAGCAGCGAGGCCAGCAGGTACTGGAGGTGGTTGGTGTCCTGGTACTCGTCGATCAGCACATAGCGGAACTTCCGCTGATAGTAGGTCCGGACCTCTTCGTACTGCTGCAGCAGCTCCACGGTCAGCAGGATGATATCGTCGAAGTCCAGGGCGTTGGCCTCCCGCAGGCGGCGCTGGTACTCGACGTAGGCGTCGGCGGCCTTCTCGGTGCGGTAATCCCCCGAGGCCGCGGCGATGCGGGAAAATTCCTCCGGCGACTGCTGCCGGTCCTTGGCCCGGCTGATGAGATTGAGGAAGAGCCGGGGCGGAAAGGTTTTCTCGTCCAGATTGAGGTTCCGAATCACGTCCTTCATCACACGCTCGGAATCGGCGGTGTCGTAGATCGTGAAGCTGCTGGTATAGCCCAGCCGGTCGATCTCCCGGCGGAGAATCCGGCAGCAGGCCGCGTGGAAGGTCATGGCCCAGACGTCGGCGGCTCCGTCGCCCAGCACCGACGCCAGACGGTCCTTGAGCTCGTTGGCGGCCTTATTGGTGAAGGTAATGGCTAATATGGTCCAGGGCTTGGCGGGCTCCAGGGCGCAGAGCGCTTCCGCCTGGGACTGGTCGCCGCCGTGCCGGAGATAGTCCTCGAGGAAGTCCACGTCGGCCTCGGTGACAAACTCGGGGATCTCCTCGCTGTCCGAGGCCCGGCCAAAGGTCATCAGATTGACGATCCGGTGGATGAGCACGGTAGTCTTGCCGCTGCCCGCACCGGCCAAAAGCAGCAGCGGCCCCTGCGTCGTCAGCACAGCCCGCTGCTGCATCTCATTGAGTGAATCAAACCGCCGGGCAATGACAGCCCGCCGGGCAGCGAGAAAGCGCTGCTGGGTATCCTGGTTCATGGCGTTCTCCATCCTAGTATGATGGGACTATTTTAGTACATTTTTCGCCGTTTGTCACGCAGGAGTTTTAAGGCAGCACCGCACAATTTGGCAAGAGCATTCGGCCAAAGATTTTGCCTCATACGAAAGTTATAAAAGGGCGGGAATACTGTATGTATTTCCCCCTTTTATAACTGCACGGATGGGGCAAAAGATTGGGCGAAGGCCGCAGACACAATTGTGCGGTGATGCCTTAAAGCCCTCAGATATACTGCCGCAAGGTCTGGAGGGCCTTTTTCTCGATTCGGCTGACCTGGACCTGGGAGACGCCCAGGAGCTTGGCGATTTTATCCTGGGTCATGCCCCGGTAATAGCGCAGGGCGATGACGGTGCGCTCCCGCTCTGGAAGCTTGGCCACGGCCTCTTTCAGGGCAATTTTCTCAATCAGCTGGTCCTCCATGGCCCCGTCGGTCAGGACGTGCTCCAGGGTGAAGCCCTCCTCCCCGCTCTCCCGCTGGATGGATTCGGTGGCGGCAGTGGCGGTCTCGGCGGCGGCGATTTCCTCCACGGTCAGGTCCAGAACCTCGGCCAGCTCCGACAGGGTCGGCTCCCGGTTCCACTGGGCCGTCAGCCGGGCCCGGGTCTGCTTGATGGCCGCCGACCGCTCCTTCACCGACCGGCTGACCTTGACGGCCCCGTCATCCCGGAGAAAGCGGCGAATTTCTCCGGCAATCTTCGGCACGGCATAGGTGGAAAACTGGGTGCCGTACTGGAGATCGAAGCCGTCGATGGCCTTCAAAAACCCCAGGCATCCCAGCTGGTAGAGGTCGTCCGGCTCCACGCCCCGGCCAAAGTACCGGCGGGCAATGGACCAGACCAGCCCGGCATTCTCCACCACCAGCTGCTCCCGGGCGGCCTTGTCTCCCTGCTGGGCCATAGCCAGCAGCTCGGTCAAATCAGCGCTCACGGCTTCGCGCCCCGCCGGAGGAGCTTGCGCTTCATATGTACCGTGGTGCCCTTGCCCAGGGTGGAGCTGACCTTTAAGTCGGTCATAAAGCTCTCCATGATCGTAAAGCCCATGCCGCTGCGGTCGGCCCCGCCGGTGGTGAACATGGGTTTTCTTGCCTCCTCCACATTCTCAATGCCCCGGCCCTTGTCCTTGATGACGATGTCCAGCACGTTCCCGGCCAGAATTCGGCAGCGGAGGGTGATGGTCCCGATGGCGTCCGGGTAGCCGTGGACGATGGCGTTGGTCACGGCCTCAGAGACCGCGGTCTTGATATCCCCCAGCTCGTCCAGCGTCGGGTCCAGCTGGGCCGCAAAGCAGGCCACCGCCGCCCGGGCAAAGGCCTCGTTGATGGATTTGCTGGGGAACTCCAGCACCATCTGGTTTTCACACTTCATGGTTGACGTCTCTCCCTTCCAATTTGACAATGCGGTCGATCCCCGCCGCCCGCAGCACCTTCTCCGGCTGGGGCGGCACCTTGGTCAGCCGCAGATGGCCCCCCAGCTCCGTCATCCGCCGCAGCGTGTGGATGACAATGGCGATCCCGCTGGAATCCATAAAGGTCACGCCGCGAAAATCCAGCACGCAGTCCGTGGGCAGGTACTGCTCGATCTTCTCCGCCACCGTCCGCAGCGTGGCCTTGGCCCCGTGGTGGTCGATCTCCCCCTGGAGCGCGATGGTCAGCTGCTTGTCCTGCAAATAGCTGGTCATTTGCATGTTGATCCCTCCCAATGGACAAAAAATAGACACGCACAGAGGTTTCCGTGCGTGTCTATTATAGATGGATTGGTTTGATTTTGCCGTCGAACCTCGGTCAAGCCTCGCCTTTGGTCTTATTTCTTCAGCCGGGCCTGGCTCTCCTGGAGCTGCTGCAGGAGGCTCTCGGCCTTGGCGAGCTTGTCGCGCTCGGCCTGGACCACGGCCTCGGGGGCCCGGGAGACAAAGTTCTCGTTGCTGAGCTTGCCCTTGAGACCGGCGATGTTCTTCTCCGCCTTCTCGATCTCCTTGGCCAGGCGCTGGAGCTCCTTCTCCACGTCCACCAGCTCGTTCATGGGCATGTAGAGGGCGGCGTCGGATGTGACGGCGCTGACCATGTCGGCATGGCCCTCAGGGGCGGTGCCGGAGACAAAGAGCTCGCTGGCATAGGCCAGCCGGGTGATAAAGGCCGCGCCCTGGCGGAAGATGTCGCCCTTCTCGGTGACCACGTACAGGTGGCTCTTTCTCGACAGCGGCACATTCAGGTCGGCCCGGCGATTGCGGACGGCCCGGATGGCGTTCATGACGCTCTCCATGGCGGCCTCCTCGGCGGGGAAGGCCAGCTCGTCGCGGCAGACCGGCCACTGGGCCTTCATCAGGAAATCGCCCTCGTGGGGAATGGCCTGCCAGATCTCCTCGGTGATAAAGGGCATAAAGGGATGGAGCAGGCGGAGAATCTGGTCCAGCACATAGACCAGCACCTGCTGGGCCACGGTCTTGCTGGCCTCATCCTCGCCGTAGAGCCGGGCCTTGGTCAGCTCGATATACCAGTCGCAGTAGGTGTCCCAGATAAAGTCGTAGACCTTGGCCGAGGCCACGCCCAGCTCGTAGCTGTCCAGATTCTCGGTGACCTCGCGGATCAGCGTATTGAGCCGGGAGAGGACCCACTTGTCTTCGATCTCCAGCTGGCTGAGGTCCGGCAGCCCGGCCTGGTCAATGGTCAGGTTCATCAGCACGTAGCGGCTGGCGTTCCAGATCTTATTGGCAAAGTTCCGCATGGCCTCGCACTTCTCCACGTAGAAGCGCATGTCGTTGCCGGGGCTGTTGCCGGTAATCAGGTTGAAGCGCAGGGCGTCGGCGCCGTATTTCTCGGCCATCTCCAGGGGATCGATGCCGTTGCCCAGGGACTTGGACATCTTGCGGCCCTTGTCGTCCCGGACCAGGCCGTGGATAAAGACCGTATGGAAGGGCTCCTTCTGCATCTGCTCCATGCCGGAGAAGATCATCCGGGCCACCCAGAAGAAGATGATATCATAGCCGGTGACCATGACGCTGGTGGGATACCAGTAGCTGAGATCCTGGGTCTTCTCCGGCCAGCCCAGGGTGGAGAAGGGCCACAGGGCCGAGGAGAACCAGGTATCCAGCACGTCCTCCTCCCGGGTCAGATGGGTGCAGCCGCACTTCTCGCAGACCGTGGGGTCCTCCCGGGAGACGTTGATATGGCCGCACTCGTCGCAGTACCAGGCGGGAATCTGATGGCCCCACCAGAGCTGCCGGGAAATGCACCAGTCATGGACGTTCTCCATCCAGTTGGTATAGGTCTTGCTGAACCGCTCGGGGACAAACTTGATCCGGCCGTCCCGGACCACCTCCAGCGCCGCCTTGGCCAGGGGCTCCATCTTCACAAACCACTGGGCGGAGATCAGGGGCTCCACGTCGTTGTGGCAGCGGTAGCAAGCGCCCACGTTGTGGGAGTAGTCCTCCACCTTTTCCAGGAGGCCCAGGGCTTCCAGGTCGGCCACCACGGCCTTGCGGGCCTCGTAGCGGTCCATGCCGCAGTACTTGCCGCCGTTTTCATTGACGGTGCCGTCGTCGTTGAGGACGCGGATGGTCTGGAGATTGTGCCTGAGACCCACCTCGAAGTCGTTGGGGTCGTGGGCCGGGGTCATCTTGACGCAGCCGGTGCCGAATTCCATCTCCACATACTCGTCGGCCACAATGGGGATCTCCCGGTCCATCAGCGGCAGAATGCAGGTCTTGCCCACCAGGTCCTTGTAGCGCTCGTCGGCGGGGTTCACGGCCACGCCGGTATCGCCCATCATGGTCTCGGGCCGGGTGGTGGCCACCACCAGATACCGGCCGGAGCCGTCGGCCAGCGGATAGCGCAGATGCCACAGATGGCCGGGCTTATCGGAGTACTCCACCTCGGCGTCGGAGAGGGCCGTCAGGCAGTGGGGGCACCAGTTGATAATGCGGCTGCCCTTGTAAATGAGGCCCTTGTCGTAGAGCTCACAGAAGGTCTCCCGGACGGCTTTGGAGCAGCCCTCGTCCATGGTGAAGCGGCTGCGGCTCCAGTCGCAGGAAGCGCCCAGCTTCATCTGCTGCTTGACGATCCGGTCGCCGTATTTCTTCTTCCAGTCCCAGACCCGCTCCAGGAACTTCTCCCGGCCCAGGTCATAGCGTGTCAGGCCCTCCTCGTTGCGGAGCGTCTCCTCCACCTTGATCTGGGTGGCGATGCCCGCGTGGTCGGTGCCGGGCAGCCAGAGAGCGGCGTAGCCCTGCATCCGCTTGAAGCGGGTCAGGATGTCCTGCAAGGTGGCGTCCAGGGCGTGGCCCATGTGGAGCTGGCCGGTGACGTTCGGCGGCGGCATGACGATGGAGAAGGGCGTCTTCTCCGGGTCCGGCTCGGCGCGGAAGCAGTCGTGGTCCAGCCAGGTCTGGTAGATCTGATCCTCGACCACCTTCGGGTCGTAGGTCTTGGGCAATTCGCGTGCCATGTGATTCACTCCTATAATTACATTGATTTGACGGTGTAAAGGGGCCGTACCGGAACAAAAAACGCCCCGAGCCAAGGCTCAGGGCGGAATGATCCGTGGTACCACCTGAATTCCCGCGGATGGCGGGCACTCATGCCCCGGTATCGGGGGGCGCACCGGCCGGCTCGTCACCGGCTGCTCCGAGGCGACCTTCAAAGGCTGGGACGAAGGCTTGCACCGGCCGCCTTCTCTCTGGGACCCAGGGGACTTCTACTCTTCCTCTTCGTTGCATTGTCTATTGGATCATAGCTGATTTTTTCCCGTTTGTCAACGGGCATTAGACGTCCTCGATGATGGGCGAGGCCTTGGGCTGCTGGGGATTGACCACGGCCTGGAAGGACTTGCGGGACTGGCGGATCTCCTCCAGGGCGGTGGAGATGGCGCTTTCGGTCCGGCTCAGGGCATCATCCACGAACTCGTTGGTGACCTGCTTCAGATCCTTGATCTTCTGCTGGGCGTTCTTAATCATGGTATCGGCTTCCTGCTGGGCCATGGTATAGACCTCTTCCTGGCTCATCATCTGACGGGCGCGCTGCTCGGCCTGCTTGAGAATGCGCTCAGCCTCGTGCTTGGCGTTGGTGATGACCTCGTTGCGGGATTCCACAATGGTCTTGGCCTGCTTGAGCTCGCCGGGGAGCTGGTTGCTGATCTCGTCCAGCAGGTCCAGCACCTTGTCCCGCTCCAGGACGCACTTCTCCGCGCCCAGGGGCAGACTCCAGGCGTCCTGCACCATTTCGTAGAGGCTGCTGATAATCTCTTCAATTCGATTGGCCATGGTAGACCCTCCTTAAGTTCGTTCTTGGATTCTGGCAAGAAAATCCGGAATTATCTCCTGGGGCAGGAAGTCCGACAGGTCCACCTGATAGTGCCCCATTTCCTTGACGACACTGGAGCTCAGATACATAAACTGATGCTCCGCCGTCAAAAACATCGTGTCCAGGCCGGGATTGAGTTTATGGTTGATAATGGCCATCTGGAACTCCCGCTCAAAGTCCGACATGGCGCGCAGGCCCTTGATAATGACCCGGGCGTTTCGCTCCCTGGCATAGTCCGCCAGCAGTGCGTTGGAGGAATCCACCTCCACGTTATCCATGTCCTTGGTGACCCGGCGAATCATCTCCACCCGCTCTTCCAGTGTAAACATGGGATGCTTGTCTCCGTTGACCATGACGCAGACGATAAGCTTGTCGAAGCTCTTGGCCGCCCGGGCAATGATATTGAGATGGCCGTTGGTGATGGGATCAAAGCTGCCGGGATAAATTGCGATGCTCATGGCGTTCATCCTTTGCGAAAGAGGGTGATCCAGGTCTTGCCGTAGCGGTAGTCCTTGCCGCGGACGAGACCCGGGAAGGTCCCCTCCAGCTGCTTTTCCGCCGGTCTTTCGCAGATTATTATACCACGGTCGGATAGAATGTCAATTTCCGTGATGGATTTTAATGCATTTTCTAAAAATTCTTTCCTGTAGGGCGGGTCCAAAAAGATCAAATCGAAGGTCTTCCGGCACGTTTGGAGGTAGGAGAGGAAATCCCCCTGGACCACCTGGGCCTGCTCGGAAAGCCGGGTGCGCCGGAGATTTTCCCGGACCAGGTCACAGGCGTCCCGCCGCTCGTCCACAAAGACGGCCTCCCGGGCCCCGCGGCTCAGAGCCTCAATGCCCATCTGGCCGGTCCCGGCGAAGAGGTCCAAAACCCGGCTCCCCTCCACCTCAAACTGGATGACGGAGAAGACCGCCTCCTTGACCCGCTCGCTGGTGGGCCGGGTCAGAAGGCCCTCCGGTGTCTTCAGCCGGACGCCCCGGGCTGATCCTGTAATGACTCGCATGGCGCTTCCCCTTCCTGTTGATGAAAAAAGTCGTATACCGCCTGGGCCGGTCCCCGGGGCAGCACCTGCTCCAGGGCCGTCAGGTCGGCCTTCCCGATGGCGGCCACGGTCCGGAACTGCTTGAGCAGCGCCTTCTTCCGGGCCGGTCCCACGCCGGGAATTTGATCGAGCACCGATTCGCGCATATGGCGGCTCCGCAGAAGCCGGTGATAGGTAATGGCGAAGCGGTGGGTCTCCTCCTGGATCTGTCCGATGAGCGCATAGACCGGCGGGAAGGTCTGAATGCCGATCTCGCTGCCGTCGGCGCGGATCAGGGCCCGGGTCCGGTGGCGGTCGTCCTTGACCATGCCGAAGACAGGGAACGAGAGGCCCAGCTCCTGTAGGACCGCCTCGGCCGTCTGAGCGTGGACCATGCCGCCGTCGATCAGCAGCAGGTCCGGCGGCGTCTCAAAGCCCGGCGATGCCTCCAGGTAGCGGGTGAACCGCCGCTCCAGCACCTGACGCATGGAGCCGTAGTCGTCCTGCCCGGCCATATCCCGAAGCTTGAAGCGCTTATAGTCCTTCTTGGAGGGCTTGCCCTGGACGAAGACCACCATGGACGCCACGATATCGGTCCCGGCGGTGTTGGAAATGTCATAGGACTCCATCCGGTCCAGGGGCCCGGACAGGCCCAGCAGCGTCCGCAGCTGCTCCAGGGTGCCGGACCGCTTCTCCTCCCGGGAGGTCAGGCGCTCCGCCTCCTCCCGGGCGTTCTTGGCGGCCAGCTCCGCCAGCCGCACGCCGTCGCCCCGCTGGGGCACCCGGATATGGACCTTTTTATGGTAGGTCTCCTGCAAAAGCTGGGCAAACAGCGCCGCGTCCTCCATCTCCCCCGGCAGCAGAATCTCCTTGGGCACGCAGTTGCGGGCCAGATAGTACTGCTTGACCAGGGTGGAGACGGCCTCGTCGGCGCTGTCGGAGGCCGGGACGATCTCGTAGTCCTTGTCCAGCAGGCTGCCGTCCACATAGTGGAGCACAGCGAAGCAGCCCTTGGCCGTGTTCTGCCAGTAGCCGATGACATCGGTGTGGGCCATGGTCCCGGCCGTGACCAGCTGCTTTTTGCCCAGATTCTCGATGGCCAGCAGCCGGTCCCGCAGCAGCGCCGCCCGCTCGAATTCCAAGGCCTCGGCAGCCTCCTCCATCTGGCGGCGCAGGTCCTGGGCCACGGTCTGGTACTTGCCCCGCAGCAGCAGGATCACCTGGTCCATGACGGCCCGGTAGGCCTGGGGCGATTTCCCGGGCTGGCACCAGCCGTCGCAGTTGTTCATATGGTAGTTGAGGCAGGGCCGGTCCTTGCCGATGTCCCGGGGAAAGACCTTGCTGCACCCCGGCAGATGGAACGTGAGCCGGAGGGCGTCGATCAGCTGATTGGTGACCGCCCGGCCGCCGTAGGGTCCGAAGTAATCCGCCCCGTCGCCGGTGACCTTGCTGACCAGCTCCATCACCGGATAGTCTGCCCGCCGGTCGATGCGCAGATACGGGTAGCCCTTGTCATCCTTTAAGAGAATATTGTACTTGGGCATGTGCCGCTTAATCAGCGAACACTCCAGCACCAGTGCCTCAAACTCGCTGGCGGCCACGATGACGTCAAAGTGATCGATCTGCGAGACCATGCGCCGGGTCTTGGAGGTATGGGACGCCGAGTCCTGGAAGTACTGGCTGACCCGATTGCGGAGCTTCTTGGCCTTGCCCACATAGATGACTGTGTTGGTCCTGTCCTGCATCAGATAGACGCCCGGCTCCAGGGGCAGCGTATGGGCCTTGTCCTTGAGTTCGTCAAACGTCATGGCACACCTCAGACAGTTGAAACAGTTCCGTTTTCATACCTTTAGGGCGTTCAGGCAACGCTGGAAAAATGGCAAGAAAAACTGCCCCGAAACATCGATGTTCGAGGCAGTTGGTTTTTAGAAGATTTCTTTGGCCAGCATTTCGGTCAAGGTGTTCACGGCCTCTTCCTCGTCGGGACCTTCGGCAATCAGGCTGATCCGTGTTCCCTTCGTAATGCCCATGGAGAGCACACCCAACAGACTCTTTGCGTTAATGCGGCGGTCCTCCACTTCAATCCAGATGCTGGACTTGAACTCGTTGGCTTTTTGGATAAAGTAGGTTGCCTGCCGGTTGTAGAGGCCGGACTCGCACTTCACAATTGATTGCTGCATATACATAGCATGACACTCCTTATCGCAAGCTTGTGTCTTTATTTTAGCAAATTTTATAAAAATGTCAATGCCGATTATGCGAATTCGACGATCGTGACCCCGTCTTCGCCTTCCCTGAAAGCGCCCAGGCGGAACCGCTTGACATATTTGGATTTCCGAAGCTCCTGGTGGACCGCGGCCCGCAGCGCGCCGGTGCCCTTGCCGTGGATGATCCGCACCGACGGGAGATTGGCGAGATAGGCGTTATCCAGGAAAATTCCCAGCACGCCCTGCATTTCGTCGGTGGTCATGCCCCGGATATCCAGCTCTGGGCTGGCGGTCTTCATGCGCAGCTCCCGCTTGCTCCGGTCGATAATCTTCTTGGCGCTCTGGTTGGGCTCATGCTCCAGCAGATAGACCTCGTCGGGCTTGGCGTTGATCTTCATAATGCCGGCCTGGAGCTGGTAGGAGCCGTCCTTGTTGATGGCCAGCACCGTGGCCTTGGACCCGAGCTTCAGGAGCTCCACGGTGTCCCCCACCCGGATGGCCCGGCTGGGCGCGGGACGCTGGGGCTGGACCTTCTCCCCGGCCAGCTTGCCCTCGGCCTCGTTGAGGGCCCGGCGAAGCTCCGCCTGGCGGAGATTGACGCCCTGGGCGTCGGCGGTGTCCTTGAGCTGCTTGCGCATCTGCCGCAGTTCCTCGGAGACCTCGTTGGCGGTGCGGCGCGCGTCGTCGATGATATGCTGGGCCTCCTGGCGGGCCTTGGCCACGGCCTTCTCCCGCTCCTTCTTGATCTCCTGGAAGTATTCCTCCGACTGCTTCTGCCGCTTCTCGGTCTCCAGCCGCAATGCCTCGGCCTCGGCCCGGGCGGCCTCCATGGCCTGGCGCTGCTGCTCCAGCTGGTTGAGAACGTCCTCGAAGCTGGCGTCGTTCTCGCTGACCAAATTGGAGGCCTCGGTGAGAATCTGCTCCGGCAGGCCCAGCTTCCGGGAGATGGCGAAGGCGTTGGACTTGCCCGGCACGCCGATTAGCAGCCGGTAGGTGGGCTGCAGGGTCTCCACGCTGAACTCGCAGGAGGCGTTGATGACGCCCTTGGTGCGCATGGCAAAGAGCTTCAGCTCGGCATAGTGGGTGGTGGCGGCCACATTGGCCCCCAGGGCCCGGCAGTGCTGAATCAGCGCGATGGCCAACGCCGCGCCCTCGGCCGGGTCGGTACCAGCGCCCAGCTCGTCAAAGAGGACCAGAGAATGAGCGTCACACTGGCCGATGATCTCCACGATATTCTTCATATGGGCCGAGAAGGTGGAGAGGGACTGCTCGATGGACTGCTCGTCGCCGATGTCGGCCAGCACCCGCTCATAGATGGAGATGCAGCTGCCGTCGTCGGCGGGGACGTGGAGGCCGCACTGGGCCATCAGCGTCAGCAGGCCCATGGTCTTGAGGGTGACGGTCTTGCCGCCGGTATTGGGGCCGGTGATGACCATGGTGTCGAAGTCCTCGCCCAGGCGGACCGAGATGGGCACCACCGTCTTTTTGTCGATCAGCGGATGCCGGGCGTTTTTCAGATTGAGCCGCCCGTCGGTGCGGATCTCCGGGGCGGAGGCCTTCATCTGGAAGGAGAGCCGGGCCCGGGCAAAGATCACGTCCAGCGCCACCAGGACGGCGAAGTTCTGGTTGATATGCTCCTGATAGGACGCCGCTTCGGCGGAGAGCTCGGCCAGAATCCGCTCGATCTCCTTGCGCTCCTGGGCGAAGAGCTCCCGCAGGGCGTTGTTGGCATTGACAGCCTGCATGGGCTCGATAAAGAAGGTGCTGCCCGAGGCCGACACGTCGTGAACCAGACCGGGAATGGCGGACTTGCACTCGCTCTTCACCGGCACCACGAACCGGTCGGACCGGATGGTGATAATCGGCTCCCGCAGGTACTTAGCATAGGTGGGCGAGGAGATGATCTTTTGCAGGGACTCCCGCACCGAGGCGCTCTTGACGCGGATATGGCGGCGAATGTCGGCCAGCTCGGGGCTGGCGGCGTCGGCGATTTCCTCCTCGGAGATAATGGCGTGGTCGATCTTCTCCTCCAGGTACTTGTTGGCCGTCAGCTGGAGAAAGAAGGGGTCCAGCACCGTGGAGACCGAATCGGTCTCGGCGTAGTTCTTCACCTGCCGGGCGCAGCGGAGCACCGCGGCGATTTTCAGCAGCTCCCCGGCGGAGAGGCTGCCGCCCCGGTCGGCCCGGAGCAGGGCGTCGCTGACGTCCTTGGCGCCGGACAGGGAGGGCGAACCCTTTAGGGTAATGAGATGGCAGGCGGCGCTGGTCTGGGCCTGGAGCAGCCGAACCTCGTCCAGGTCCGTCTCCGGCCGGATGGCCCGGCACCGTTCCTTGCCGTCGGCGCTGGCAGCCTGCCCGGCCAGCAGTTCCAGCACCGCGGGCAGTTCCAGCTTTTCAATGGATTTATCGGATAATGTACGCATGGTCATATTCCTTGTGATATAAGATAAAAAGAATTACGGAATTTGGAGAAGCAGGGATTTGTAAAAGTCCAGGGTAAAAAAGCCCCGCTCCAGCTGGGTCAGAAGATAGGTCTCGGCGATATCGGAGAGCTCCTTCTGGGCGCTCTCCCCGATCTGAAACGCGAAGACCCGCTTGGGCGGGCAGGACGCCAGATACCGCAGCGCGGCGAGACTGCCGGGACTCAGGGGCAGCCGGAGGCCGGTATCGTCGCCGGGGCAGGCAGCGCAGCTGAGAAAGCCGCCGCTGACGTGAAACCGGTCGGGGTTCTCGCTGCCGCAGGACACGCAGCCCTCCAGCATGGGCGTATAGCCCGCGATGCAGGCGGCCCGGAATTCAAAGGCCGCCTTGATCTTCCGGGAATCCGGGTCTGGGCGGCTCAGGGCCGCCAGGGCGTTGAGGGTCAGCGACAGCAGCGCCTCGTCCGGGTCCTCCTCCCGGGAGAGAACCTCGGCCACCTGGGCGAAGTAGGAGGCCAGAGCCAGCCGCTCGATGTCCTGCCGCAGAGGCAGAAACAGCTCCTGGGCCACGGCCTCGTCCACCACCAGGGAATTGCGGTTTTCAAAGAGCGTAAACTCCGAATAGGCCAGGAGCTGGCAGCCGCTCTTCAGGCGGCTGGAGCGGCTGCGAACGCCCCGGGCCCGGACGGTCAGCTTGCCCCGGTCCCGGGTCAGCACCGTCAGCAGCTTGTCCGCGTCCTTATATTCGACCTCCCGGAGCACCAGGCCCAGGGTTTTCGTGTACATCCTCCTCGGCCTCCTTCCGGGCGTTCTGAAATTCGAGATAGGCGGCCGGGTCGCCGCTCAGCAAAAACCTTCTCCAATAGTCCTGCAAATCCATGACGCATCCTCCTTCGGCGGCTTTCTCCTAGGATTTGCGCCACGGCGGCGGTTATGCCTGCAAAAGTTTGACAGGCAGGGCCGGGAATTCTTATTGATAGCCGAAGTTGCGGATCAGGAAGTCGCTGTCCCGCCAGTTCTCCTTGACCTTGACCCAGGTCTGGAGATAAATCTTCGTGCCCATAAACCGCTCGCAGTCGGTGCGGGCCATGGTGGAGATCTTTTTAAGCATATCGCCGTGCTTGCCGATGATGATGCCCTTGTGGCTGGCCTTTTCGCAGTAGATTGTGGCGTCCAGGTCAATGATTCCGTCGTCCCGCTCGGAGAAGCGGGTGATCTCCACGGCGGTGCCGTGGGGGACCTCCCGGTCCAGGCACCAGAGGAGCTTTTCGCGGATGATTTCGGCCATGATCTGCCGCTCGGGCTGGTCGGTGACCGAGTCCGCCGGGAAGAGATGGGGGCCGGGTTTGGCGTACTTCTCCGCCTCCCGCAAAAGCTCCTCCACGCCCTCGCCGGTCTTGGCGCTGATGGGGATGACGGCGTCGAAGCTGTGGGCTTGGCTGTAGCAGGCGATGACGGCCAGCAGGTCCTCCTTCTCCACGGTGTCGATCTTGTTGATGACCAGCACCGCCGGGACCTTGGAGGCCTTGAGCTGGGCAATCAGCGCCTCCTCCTGGGGCCCCACATTGGCGATGGGCTCCACCAGCAGGAAGGCGGCGTCCACATCGGCCACGGATTCCTCCACGACGTTCACCATGTAGTCGCCCAGCTTCGTCCGGGGCTTGTGGAAGCCGGGGGTGTCCATGACGATCAGCTGGGTCTCGCCCCGGGTCAGGATGCCGCAGATGCGGTTCCGGGTGGTCTGGGGCTTGTTGGAGACAATGGCAATCTTCTCCCCCACCAGGGCGTTGGTCAGGGTGGACTTGCCCACGTTGGGCCGTCCGGCAATGGTAATCATAGCAGTCTGGGTCATGGGAGCCTCCTCAGCGCTTCAGCAGCAGCCGGGCCATGATTTCTTCCTCCCGGCGGCGCATTTGCTGCTTCATGGGGCCCTCGTCCAGATGGTCGTAGCCCAGCAGGTGGAGCACCGAGTGGACCACCAGGTAGCCCAGCTCCCGCTTGATGCCGTGGCCGAACTCCTCGGCCTGGCTCATGGCCCGGTCCAGGGAGATCACCATGTCGCCCAGGGGAACCAGACCGGTATCAGGGTCCACCATGGCCTCCACATCCTCGGGCAGCTGGCCCGGCGTCAGAGAGAACATGGGGAAGGACAGGACGTCCGTGGGCTGATTCACGTGGCGCTGGGCATCGTTGATGGCCTGAATCCCGTCGTTGCCGGTGACCAGCACATTGATCTCACAGGGGAAGTTTACCCCCTCCTCCTTCAAGGCCGCAGCGATGCAGCGGCGGATGTGGATGCTCATGCCCACATTGGCCAGGCGCTTGACGTCAAAACGCAGATTGATTTTATATTTCATACCGATTTCCTCTTGAATTTTCTGGGGCCGCCGGCGGGCGGCAGCTTGGTTTTTTCGTATTGGTCGTAGGCCGCCACAATGCGCTGGACCAGGGCGTGGCGCACCACGTCCGACGCGCTCAGGCGGCAGATGGCGATATCCTCCACGCCCTCCAGGACCCGCATGGCGTCCTTGAGGCCGCTGATCTTGTCCCGAGGCAGGTCGATCTGGGTGATATCGCCGGTGATGACGATTTTGGAGCCGAAGCCCAGCCGGGTCAGGAACATCTTCATCTGCTCCCGGGTGGTGTTCTGGGCCTCGTCGAGGATGATAAAGCTGTCGTCCAGGGTCCGGCCGCGCATATAGGCCAGAGGCGCCACCTCGATATTGCCCCGCTCCAGGTATTTGGTGTAGGTCTCGGGGCCGAGCATATCGAAGAGGGCGTCATAGAGGGGCCGGAGGTAGGGGTCCACCTTGTTCTGGAGGTCGCCGGGCAGGAAGCCCAGCCGCTCTCCTGCCTCCACCGCCGGGCGGGTCAGAATGATGCGGTTGACCGTCTTGGCCCGGAAGGCCGCTACGGCCTCGGCCACGGCCAGATAGGTCTTGCCGGTACCGGCGGGGCCCACGCCCAGGGTGATGGTGTGCTTCTCGATGGCCCGGAGATAGCGCTGCTGGCCCAGGGTCTTGGCCTTGATGGGCTTTCCCTTGGCGGTGACGCAGACCACATCCTGGGCCATATGGCCGATCTTATCATCGTTGCCGCTCTTCACTAGGTCGATGAGGTAGCGGACCTTCTGCTCGTCAATGGTCTCGCCCTTGGCCGCCAGCGCCAGCAGTCCCTCGATGGCGCGGACGCCCCGGTCGACGTTTTCCTCCTCGCCCTGGATTTTCAGTTCCTCGCCCCGGTTGACCACGTGGACGTGAAAGGCGTCCTCTATTTTGCGGATGTTCTCATCCAGGGAGCCGAAGACCTCGATCACCTGCTCCATCCGCTCGGCATTTACAGTACGTTCTGTCATGGGTCAAAATCCTTTTCGCTGAAGTCGAATTCCACCGACCTTGCGATCATCTCCCGGCAGCGGAAGTCCCAGTCCAGGCGATAAATGCCGCGCCGGACCGTCAGATCCAGATCCCGCTCCAGAATCTCCCCGGCTACCATATCGGCCTGGGTCATGGACTCGGCGTAGTCCGCCAGCAGCAGCTGCGCGGCGGACTCGGTACTGGAGGCGGCCCGAAGCGTGTAGGGCGTATAGGTCTCCCAAATCAGGGCCACCGGCAGCTCATAGCCGCCGGGCAGGGTCAGTGGTTGTCTCTCCCACATTTTATCACAAGAGGCCTCCAAAATTCCACTGTTTCCGAAGATTTTTATCCGGCGCTTTCCCACCTCCAGCCAGAGGCAGCGGACGGTCTCGCCGGTGGCTTCCTTGATATAGCCGGAATCCGGCGTCACCACCGTGCCGGTCCGATGGGTGTAGGCATAGATTTCGGCCTTGGCATTTTCGACGGCGTAGGTCCAGTCCAAGTCCACGATGCCGGAGACCAGCCGCTGCCCGGCCTGGACCGTATCGCCCACCTTGCACAGTGCCTGACCGGCCAGAATCGATTGGCTGACGATGACGCCGTCCCGGGCTGCCACCACGTGGGAGAGCTGCCGCCGGTCCTCGGTCTCCGGCGTCTCGGGCCGCTCCCGGACCACCACCTGGGCCAGACAGCCGTTCTGAGTCACGGTGATCCACTGGAGGTCCGTCAAGGTATTGAGCAGGTGGTCCTTGATCCATTGGGGCCGAATGTCGGGGCCATAGGTCCCGAAGCCCACGCCCAGGTCCTCCAGCGCCCGGAGAATCTGCTCCTCCGGCACGGTCTCGTTGCCCGTGACCGAGTAAAAAAAGACAAACCGGGGCAGGACCACAATTGCCGCCAGATTGAGCAGCAGAAACAGCAGCAGGACCGGCCGCCGGAGAAGCCGCCCCAGCTGCCGGGGCAGCCCGCGAACCGGGCCGGTCTCACAGTCGCACATGGCCCGGCCGGCCTCTGCCCGGGCCCGCTCCGACGCCCGGGCCGGGACCGTCAGCGCCACGGTGAAGCTGTTCCGCCAGTCCACGTCCCAGAAGGGGACCCGGGCCGCGCAGAGCCGGTTCAGCGCCCAGGCCGGGTCCGGGCCCCGCAGCACCAGCTCCACCTGCCCCGCCAGCCGCCCATGCCAGTTACCCATGGCCGCCCTCCTGCAGCTCCACCGCCCGGAGCTGCCCGGCCACGGTGATCCGCTGCCGGTTCATCCGCCGGATGGTGAGATTCTCCCCCACCACGCTGACCCGGCCCACGGTGCTTTCCATGGAGATCCGCTCCCGGCTGTACTCCACCAAGCCGTCGTGGGGCTCCAGACTGAATTCCCGAAAGCCGCACAGCTCCATGGTCGGCAGCCCCGCCGCAATATCAGCGGGAAGGTCCGCCTTCTCCGCCAGCTCGGCCAAAAGTTCCCTTGCTCGCATTGGATGCTCCCCCTTTCCCTAGGGCATCACCGCACAATTGTGTCTGCGGCCTTCGCCCAATCTTTTGCCCCATCCGTGCAGTTATAAAAGGGGGAAATACATACAGTATTCCCGCCCTTTTATAACTTTCGTATGAGGCAAAATCTTTGGCCGAATGCTCTTGCCAAATTGTGCGGTGCTGCCCCTAGGATTTTATGCGCCGCCGGAAAGGAATTGTCCCAGGGCGCATAGATTCTTTCAGGGCCGGGCTACGGTATCACGAGAAAACGGAGGTAGTGTAATGCGGCGGGTTCGGATGGGTTTGACGGTTTGCCTGCTCCTGGGCGCGGCGGCAGCCCTGCTGCTGCTGCCGGAAACGGCGGCAGCGGCGGCGGGGACGGCGGTGGAGCTCTGTCTTTCCACGCTGCTGCCCAGTCTCTTCCCCTATTTTGTACTGACGGAGCTCTGGGTCCTGCTGGGCGCGGCCGGGACCCTGGGCCGCCGCGCCGGGCGCTGGATGGGACCTCTCTTCCATCTGCCTGGGGCCGCCGCCCCGGCGCTGCTGCTGGGGGCCATCGGCGGCTATCCGGTGGGGGCCCAGGCCGTGGGGCGGCTCTACGACCAAGGGGCGCTGACGCGGACCGAGGCCGAGCAGACGCTGCTCTTCTGCAACAACGCCGGTCCGGCCTTCGTCCTGGGCGTGGTGGGCGGCGGCCTCTTTGGCAGTCCCGGCCTGGGCGCCGCGCTGCTGGCCATTCATCTGGGCTCCGCGCTGCTTCTGGGAATGCTGCTGCGGCCCGAAGGCCGGCCCCGGAACAGCCAGGCCCGGTCCGACGCCCCGCCGGTCCCCTTTCAGACGGCCCTGCCGCTGGCGGTGCGGCAGGCAGGAAGCAGCTTCCTGTCGGTCTGCCTCTTTGTGGTCTTCTTCTCGGTGGTCTCGGCCCTGCTCACCGCCCTGGTCCCGGCTCCGGCGGCCCGGAGCAGCCTCTTTGCTCTGGCCCTGGGCGCCCTGGAGCTGGCGGGCGGCACGGTGCGGCTGGCAACCCTCTCCTGGCCCGGGCCCTGGGTCTTCGCGGCGGCGGCGGGCCTCCTGGGCTTCGGCGGACTCTGCGTCCAGATGCAGACCCAGGCCATTCTCTCCCGGTTCGGTCTCTCGGGCAGGACCTTCCGCCGGGGCAAGCTCCTTCAGGGCCTGCTCTCCGCGGCCTTAGCCTTGATTCTTGCGCCGCTGCTGCCGCTGCCTGCCGTCTGCTGGACCGGCGGTCCGGCGGCCCTTCCGGCGGGGCTTCCCTGGATGGCCGGAGCCGCCGCGCTGGTCCTGGCCTGGATTTTCCGGCCCCATGCAAAAATACCCTCTGGAAATCCCGGCGAAAATCGGCTATAATGGGCCCGAAGGAGGTGCTTCCATGCTGTTTCGGAAAAAGATAGAACGCTACTGCGCCTACTGCGCCTTCGCCGGGAAGATCAGCGAGGACCAGATGATCTGCCAGAAGTGCGGCGTGGTCCCGGCCTCCCACCAGTGCCGCCGGTTCCGCTACGATCCCCTCAAGCGCGTGCCGCCCCGGCCCAAGGCCCAGGACTTCTCGAAATACGAGGAGAAGGACTACTCACTCTGACGCGTTCACAGCGCTTGCCGTTTCAGGCGGCGCTGTTTTTTTAGGAAGGTGATCCCATGACCCTTTGCGCCGCCATCTGCGACGATTCCCCCGCGGACCGGCTGGCCGTCCAAACCATGCTGTCCGCCTGGGCTCAGGCGCGGCAGGTGGACCTCCAGACCGACTGCTTCCCCTCGGCAGAGCAGTTTCTCTTCCACTATGCCGACTTCCCCCAATACGACCTGCTGCTCCTGGACGTGGAGATGTCCGCCATGGACGGCGTCACCATGGCCAAGGAGGTCCGAAAGACCAACGAGACCGTGGAAATCGTCTTTATCACCGGCTACACCGACTACATCGCCGAGGGCTACGACGTGGGGGCACTCCACTACCTGGTCAAGCCCCTCCACCGGGAGAAGTTCTTCGCGGTGCTGGACAAGGCCCTGTCCCGCCGGGCGAAAAACGCCCGGTGTCTGACCCTGGATTGCGGCGGAACGCTGGTCCGGGTCTCCCTGCCGGAGATCCGCTATCTGGACGTCCAGCACAACTATGTGACGGTCCACGCCTCCAAGGATTATACGGTCAAGCGGACCCTCAAGGACATCGCCACGGAGCTGGACGGCCGCTTCTTTCAGGTGGGCCGGTCGCTGATCGTCAATCTCCACTGCATCCGCCGGGTGACGAAGCAGGAGATCGTCCTCGCGGACGGTACGGCGCTGCCGCTGCCCCGGGGCGCTTACGAGCCCCTCAACCGGGCCATCATCCAGGAGGGATAACCTTGGGCCTTTTTTCCAAACTGATCGACAAGCGCATCGCGGCCTACCAGCGGGAGCTGATCGAGACCCACTACGCCGAGGTGGAGACCATGTACAAGCAGATCCGCGGCTGGCGGCACGACTACCGCAACCACATCCAGACCATGAAGGTCTACGCCGCCCAGGAGGACTGGGAAGCCATCCGGCGGTATCTGGACCTTCTCGACACTGACCTCAACACCGTGGACACCGTGGTCAAGACCGGCAACGCCATGGCAGACGCCATTTTGAACAGCAAGATTTCCCTGGCCAAGTCCCGGGAGATTCCGGTCCATGTGGACGCCCACATCCCGGTGAAGCTGACTATGTCGGAGCTGGACCTGTGCTGCATCCTGGGCAATCTCTTCGACAACGCCATCGAAGCCAGCCTGGCGCTGCCCCAGGAGCAGCGGATGATTCGGGTGTATATGGACATGAAGGGGACGCAGCTCTACATCTCCTTCACCAACTTCACCGCCGATAAAAAGCGCCTCAAATCCGGCAAGGTCTTCCGCACCACCAAGGGTGAGGGTCACGGCTTCGGCCTCATCCGCATCGACGCCATCATCGAGCGCCTGGACGGGTACCTCAGCCGCAACAGCGAGGACGGGGCGTTCACCACAGAGATTCTGATCCCGCAGGTATAGCGGCGCTGCGGCGCTTTTTGCAATTCGTCCCCCGGTATGTGCAATTCGTCCCCGAAATGCGCCGCCGGGGATTTTTTCTGCTATGCTGTTGCCAGAGGTGAGAACATGAAACAAGCAAAGAAATCTCCGTACAATTTATGGCAGAACACGGCCTTTATGGTGCAGGCTGCCTGGGGCCGGTGCAAAAGCGTGGTGCCCATGTGCATCGCCCTGGCCGTGGCCCGGGCCGGGCAGACCGTGGCGGAGCTGTTGATCGCCCCGGGCATTCTGCGCACGGTAGAAACTGCCGCCCCCCTCTCCGAGGTCTTCGGGGCCATCGGCCTTTTCACCCTGGCGCTGCTGCTCTTCTCCGCCCTGGCACGCTACCTGGACGAAAACACGCCGTTTGGACGCATTGACGTCCGCATGAGCCTCATCGACCGGCTCAACCGCAAGATGGCCCGAACCGCCTACCCCAATCTGCTGGACACTCGTTTTCTCCAGATGTGGGAAAAATCCTGGAGCAGTACAATCACCAACCGCGCTCCTATTGAACACATCTGGACCACCTGGACCGATCTGCTGACCAATGTCCTGGGATTTCTGGTCTACCTGGTGCTGCTCTCCGGCCTCCATCCCCTGCTGCTGGCCGTGGTCATCGCCACCACTGCCGTGGGCTACGCGGTGACCCACCGAATCAACCAGTGGGGCTACCTGCACCGGGAGGTAGAGGCCGAATACTTAAAGCCCATGGAGTATCTGGAGGAAACCATCACTGGCCGCACCCACGCCAAGGACATCCGCATCTTTGGCCTGCGGCCCTGGCTGGATCAGGTCTGGAACGACGCCTTCCGACTCTATCAGGGCTTCCTGGCCCGGCGAGAACGGGCCTATCTCTGGGCCACGGCGGCAGACCTGGTGCTGGCCCTGCTGCGAAACGGCGTGGCCTACGGCTACCTGATTGCCCTGACGCTGCGGCAGGGCCTTTCCGCCTCGCAGTTCCTGCTCTACTTCACCGCCGTCAGCGGTTTCACCCAGTGGATCACCGGCATTCTCCAGCAGGTCTCCACGCTGCAAAAGGAAAGCCTGGAGCTTTCCACCCTGCGGGAATTGCTCCAGTGGCCCGAGCCCTTCCGGTTCGAGGACGGCCAGCCGCTGCCCCGGCCCCAGGGCCCCTGTGAGCTTAAATTGGAAAACGTCTCCTACCGATACCCCGGCGCGGACCGCGACACCATCTCCCATATGAACCTGACCATCCACCCCGGCGAAAAGCTGGCCATCGTGGGACTCAACGGCGCCGGCAAGACGACCCTTGTAAAACTCCTCTGCGGCTTCCTGGACCCCACCGAGGGCCGGGTCCTCTTAAACGGCACAGACATCCGCATCTATGACCGCTGGGCCTACTACGACCTCTTCTCGGCCGTGTTCCAGGACTTCTCGGTGCTGGAGGCCACGGTGGCCGAAAACGTGGCCCAGTGCGTTGACGACATCGACACGGAGAAGGTCTGGCGCTGCCTGGACCAGGCCGGACTGACGGAAAAGGTGCGGTCTCTCCCCCAGGGGCTGGACACCCACATCGGGCGGCAGGTCTCTGAGGACGGCGTGGAGCTCTCCGGCGGCCAGACCCAGCGGCTGATGCTAGCCCGGGCCCTCTACAAGGACGGCCCCATTTTGGCCTTGGATGAGCCCACCGCCGCCCTGGACCCCCTGGCGGAGAACGACATCTATTTAAAGTACAATGTGATGACCCGAGGTCGGACCTCGGTCTTCATCTCCCACCGGCTGGCCTCCACCCGGTTCTGCGACCGGATTCTCTTCCTGGACCACGGTGTCATTGCCGAGGAGGGGACCCACGAGGCTCTGTTGGCCCGGGGCGGCGGCTACGCCCACCTCTTTGAGGTGCAAAGTCAGTATTATCAGGAAGGAGGCAGCGAGGATGGAAGAGAAATCTAAGCTGACCTGGCGCAGGACGTGGCAGCTGACGCTGCGGGCCTGGCGCATCTGGTGGAAGCGCTGCCCGGGGTATTTTGCGGCGGTGGTGCTGCGGGATACCATTCAGGCCCTGGGGCCCTATGTGACCATCTACCTCTCAGCCCGGCTTATCAACGAGCTGGCCGGCAGCCGGGACCCCCAGGCCCTCCTCTGGTGGGTGGGCTGGCAGCTGGGAACGCTGGCGTTCCTGACTCTGGCAGGCGGCCTCTGCACCCGTTGGGCTGCTTACCATGAGGGCGCCATCGACCAGCGCAACGACCGCATCTATATGGAGAAAATGCTGGAGCTGGACTACGCCGATCTGGACCGGCAGGCTGTCTATGAGCTCTATTCCAAGATCATGCAGTCGCAGAATTTTATCGGCTTGGGTGTGCGCGGCGCGCTGGAGTATTTCAGCCCACTCCTCAAGGCGGTCTTCCAAACAGTCGGCGGTATTGCCCTCTCGGTAAGCCTGTTTCTGCTGCCGGTGCCGGCGGGCAGTTCCCTGGCCTTCCTCAACCACTGGCTGGCCGCGCCGCTGACGCTTCTGGTGCTGCTGATTCTGACTCTGTCTGCTTCGGCCAGCAATAGCTACAGTCAGTCCTTCTTCGCCCGGTATGCCGAAAAGGGCCGCGCCAGCAACCGCTATTTCAGCTTTTTCGGCTACACCTGTCAGGATCGGTCCCGGGCGCTGGATATGCGGCTCTACCGCCAGCAGGAGCAGGTTTGCAGCCCCTATATGAGCCGGAATATGGATCTCGGCTTTGGTCCCCGCTCCAAGATCGCCCGCTGGGCCAGAGGCCCCATGGGACTGTCCGCCGCCCTGTCTCAGGGCCTCAACGTGGTTCTCACCGGCCTGATCTACGGCTTCGTCTGCCTCAAGGCCTGGGGCGGGGCCTTCGGCGTGGGCAGCGTCACGCAGTATGTAGGCGCCATCACAAAGCTGTTCCTGGGTCTCTCCGACACCCTGAGCACTTTGAGTGAAATCCGCACCAACGCGGCCTTTCTGGAGGACAGCTTCCGCTTCCTGGACATCCCCAACGCCATGTACCAGGGGAGCCTCACCACCGAAAAGCGCTCGGACCGGCAGTACGAGGTGGAGTTCCGGGACGTCTCCTTCCGCTACCCCGGTACGGACCAGTGGGCTCTGCGTCATGTCAACCTCAAATTCCGGGTGGGCAGCCGCCTGGCCGTGGTGGGCCCGAACGGCTCCGGCAAGACAACCTTTATCAAACTCCTCTGCCGTCTCTACGACCCCACCGAGGGCGAGATCCTGCTCAATGGCATTGATATCCGCAAGTATCGGTACGACGACTACATCGGCATCTTCTCGGTGGTATTCCAGGACTTCAAGCTCTTTTCTCTGCCCGTCGGCGAAAACATCGGCGGCCGAAAGGACTATGACCGGCAGCAGGCGGAGGCCTGTCTCCGTCAGGCAGGGCTGGGAGAGCGTCTCTCGTCCATGCCCAAGGGCCTGGACACCTTCCTCTACAAGGATCTGGATCAGAGCGGCGTGGACGTCTCCGGCGGCGAGGCCCAGAAGCTGGCCATCGCCCGGGCGCTCTACAAGGACGCGCCGTTTATCATCCTCGACGAGCCCACCGCCGCATTGGACCCCATCGCCGAGGCCGACATCTACAGCCGCTTCAACGACATCGCCGGAGACCGGACGGCCATCTACATCAGCCACCGCCTGTCCTCCTGCAAGTTCTGCGACGAGATCGCGGTCTTTGACCAGGGAAATATCATCCAGAAGGGCTCCCACGAGGCCCTGCTCCGCGACGCATCCGGCCTCTACCGCCAGCTCTGGGACGCCCAGGCCCAGTATTACGTAACCGAGCCGCAGTCCTGATGATCCCGGCGGCTCGGCACGGGCGGCTGATAGCCGCCCCTACAGCGGAGAACGCAGCATGCGCGTCTGTAGGGGCGGATTGTATATCCGCCCGAATTCGCCCACGATTCCCACCGCACCACCGCCGAACACTGTAGGGCGGCATGCCCATATGCCGCCATGGCCGGGCCGCGATAACCGCCAGCCCGGTGATTCCGGCGGCCTGGTTTGGCGGGGTATAGGCACCCCGCCCTACGGACCAAGTCGAACGTGCGGCGTAGGGGCGGCTATCAGCCGCCCGCAGACTGTCGAAAAACCTCGCTGAAGATGTCTGTGACAGAGCAGCGGGGGAAGTGTGAAGGGGGCAAAAAGCCCCCTTCGCGTTCAATCGACACGTATTTTTAAACTTTTTAGAAAGTTTAAAAATACGCACAGCGTGGCGAAAAGACTTTTTCGACACGCTGGGGGGCGGCTATCAGCCGCCCGGACAGGGCCGCGATGATCGAAAGCCCGGTGATTCCAGGGCGCAGTTTGAAAGTTTAGGGGCGTGCTGCCTGCCGCAGCACGCCCCCTTGGACTATTTACAGCACGTCATCCAAGCCGTAGACCTGGAATTCGTAAATTCTCGCGGCAGTGTCGGAGCCCTGGGTGGGCTTCTCCACGACCAGCTTGACATACCGGGCGTTGACCACCTGGAAGGTGTCTACGCTCTCGGCGGCAAAGTTCTTCGTGACCTTAACCACTTCCGTGAAGGTCTCGCCGTCCTCGCTGACCAGGATGGAATAGGCCTTGGTGTTCATGTCGGGCGATTCGCCGCCGGCCTCGGCATGGGAGATCCGCACCTGGCAGACAGTCTTGACATCGCCCAAATCCACGGTCAGCTCGTGGGGCGGGTTGCCGGTGGCGCACCACTTCTTGGTGACATCGCCGTCCACCGCGAAGGGCGGCGCTTCGTTGTCATTGACATAGGCGGAAGCCGAAGTCTCCTTGCCCTGGGAGAGCAGCGTCAAGTCTCCGGTGACCTTGGAAGAGACGGTGATCAGATCCACCTTCTCCGCTACGGCTTCGCCGGAGGCGTTCTTGGCGGTGACCTTCACCGTATAGGTGCCCTCGGCGGCGTAGGATACCACGGGGGCGGCGTCGGTGCTGGTTTCCACCGATGCGCCGGGGAACTCCCAGGCCAGGGTCTCGGTATTGGCCGAGCACAGGCTTTCAAAGGTGATCTCCTGACCGGGGGCTGCCAGCGTCGTGGAGGCCTTGAAGTCCGCCTTCGGCAGACTGTTGTCGGGCCAATCCATCGTGGCTACGTTGGAGGCCGTGCCGCGCTCACCGGTGATATTCACGGGCACCACCTGGAAATTGGTCTTGTTGGTATCGTCGTTGCGCTCCAGGGCGTTGATATAGTGCGTTGTGGCGGTCGTCACGCCCACCAGGGAGAGAGACTCGTCCTGGTTGACACGATAGATCTCATAATAGTCCGCCTGACTGTCGGCGCTCCAGGAGAGCTTGACGCCGGCATAGATGCAGTCCTCGTCGTCGAAGCTGGTATCGACCACCGTGAGGTCGCTGGCCGTGCCGGCAGGACGCTCCACACCGTCGGTAATGGCGATCTGGCCCAGCAGGAAGTTCATGCCCATGAGCTCCTCGGAGGCCGTGAGCTCAAAGCCGAAGCTGACAACGGTCTTGCCGTCCAGCGCGGAGACGTCAAAGGAGACGGTCGTCCAGTCGGTCCCAACGGCCTTGTCTCCGTTGATGACCTGGGTGCTGCCGTCATCCAGGGTGACAACCAGGTTCATGGCGGTCTCCACCGAGGCCTGGGCCGTGGCGGTGAAGGACACGCCGGAGGTCATCGGCAGCGCGCAGCTGTAGAGCGTCATGGTCACAGGCGCATCCTGCAGCATCTTGCCAAAGAGCTTCAGGGAGGTGCCGCCATAGTACGCCTTGCCGTAGTCCATGACGGCCTCCAGATTGTTCTCGCCCTGCTCCAGATGCCAGCGGTAGGTGGGGAGAATATCCTGAATACTGCGGTTGTTCCAGTCCTTATCCGACACCTTTTCGCCGTCGATAAAGAAGCTGTAGCCGTGACCCATATTGAAGTTGGTCACAAACGGGATCTCCTGCACCACCGTCTGCTCCACGGCATAGGTGGAAACGCCGCGCCAGTCGGTGCCTGTGGCGGCAGTGGCCACAAAGGGATCGCCCTCCTGGTTGACCCAGAACCGGTTCTCGCGCTCGTGATAGTCGGTGAAGAAGTCAGAGGCGGAGAAGTAGGTCCAGCTGGGGCAGTAGAGACCCAGCGAGGTATAGGGCGCCTGACCCTCGGCCGCGAACAGATCCCAGCGGATGGGCGTGTCATAGCCGTTGGCCTGCACGTCGATACCGGCATAGAGATCATAGGGATTCAGACCCAGCGCAGCGGCCTTCTCGTTGGAGGCCTTCAGCAGCTCCTCCGCCGCCAGCTCTTCTTCCGTCCACCAGAAGTTCAGGAACATGCTGTCGGCCACCGCCTCCTGGTCGGCGTCGATCAGGAAGAACTGGTTTTCATCGGTCAGAGCGTTCTGCCAATCCATGGCGCCGCTCTCGGTCATGGAATCATACCACATGATCTCCAGCGCATCGCCCGCTTCAGCCTTGAAGGCCTGGATGAATTCCTGCATCAGCACAGCGTGATCGGCTGTCAGAGGCGCATCCTCGGTTCCCTCGGTCTCCTGGTTGACGAACCAGCCGTCAAAGCCAAAGTACTGCGCCACCTCGATGAGCTTGCTCACCATGGGGAAGCTGCCGCTGTCGTCCTTCTGCAGGAAGTCCTCCAGCCACTCCAGCTTGCCGCCGTGGGCCGCCTGGGGGAAGAACACCGTGCCCAGCACCGGCACGCCGTTCTTGTGGGCCACGTCGATCACATCGGCGCTGGGCGTCACAATCAGGCCCTCGCCCGAGGAGCCGCCCCAGTATACCAGCTTGTCGATATACTGCCAATAGGAGAACATATTGGCGCTGACGGTGTTCATGCCGTGGGGCGCGTTGCCGCTGGTGCTGGCATTCATGATGGAAATTGCAACCACATTCATATCCTTGCACTGGGTCCCGTTGGCAGGCGTCAGAGAGGCCTTGTCCACACGGGCTGCCAGCGGGATACTGCTGACATTGAACGCCGCGTTGGGGTCCTCCTCGGGAGACCAATTCAGCAGATCAGCCGGGAACCAGTACGGAACCTCGGGCACATTGGTCATGGGCTTGTCGTATGTACTCTCCTCCGTAACGGAGATGGAGGGGACATCGGCGGGTTCCGGCTCGGTATCCTCGGGCGTCGTGGTATCGGCCGGCTGTGTGGATGTCGTCGGCCCGTCGGCGGTGTCGGTCTCGCTGGGAGAATTGCAGGCGGCCAGTCCGACAACCATCAGCAGTGCCAGCAACAGTGCCAAAAGCTTCTCAGTATACTTTTTCATTATAATGTAATTCTCCTTTCCAAATCTGATATGCTGCTGCGTGGGTCCAGCCCACGGATTCAGATACACCCCCCTTCCATCTCCTCCATTCAAGCCTCTCCCATTGCTGTTTTTCAGGGGAAGAAATCAGCTTGACACGATGTAATACTATCATACCGCAAGATAATATCAACATGGTATCTTGCAACAATTATCGCTTTAAAATCCATGCAATACGTTCAAAAATCGGAATTATTCGTATAAAAAAGATACATATAAGGATAGAATGGATACTATCGGAAGTCCCTCCAATTCAGCCATGATACAAATGTA
>DSLFC04102__coassemble_554_pt1 | contig 55837 bp, 41 predicted proteins | sample DSLFC04102__metabat2_low_PE_037 | metagenome-assembled genome bin DSLFC04102
CGTAAAAAGATGGGCTGTCTCAATTGATTTTTCCAAATCATTTTGAGACAGCCCCATGCCGCACCGCCGGGTTCACCAGGCCTGCAATCATCGCGCCCCGGTCCCGGCGGCATGTGGGCATGCCGCCCTACGGCGTTGGGCGGGGGTGCGGTGGGAATCGCGGGCGTTTTCGGGCGGCCATACAGGCCGCCCCTACGGACCCGCCTTCGGTTTTCTCGTAGGGGCGGGCTGTATGCCCGCCCGGACCGGTTTTCGATTCGCGCCTGGGTTCGATGGTTCCGCCCGGCGTAGGGGCGCGCACCACGTTGGGCGGCGGAGAAATTTTTTTCGCGCCCCCTTGCTTTTTTCAGAAAATCTTGTAGAATAGAGCCATACATACCGTAGGGAGTAGAGACAGCGCGTCAAGTACCGGTTGGATGGGAGGTTGCCGCCGGGCGAAGGAGCTTGCTCCGCGATGCTGTTCTCGCAACCGCCTAAGCAAGAGGTCCTGCTTATCTTTGGGCCTGGTGTGTTTTATATAGCAGTACAACCTCCTCCAAAATTCTGATTGGAGGCTATTTTTATGTCAAAACACGGAAACGCAGCGGTAATGACCGCCAAATCCAAGCGCAGCATGACCACCAAAACTCTGGCCTATTGCGCCATGCTGGCCGCACTGCAGGTGGTGCTGGCGCGGCTCATGGGACTCATGCCCAATGCCTACAGCCGCTTCTCCATCGAAGCCATTCCCACCATCGTGGCCGGTATTCTCTTTGGACCCGTGGCAGGCGGCATGGTGGGCTTCAGCTCCGATCTGGTGGGCTGCCTGTTCTCCGGCTACGGCTATAACCCCATTTTCTGCCTGCCGCCCATTCTCTACGGCGTCTTCGGCGGCATCTTCCGCCGGTATCTGGCCGAAAAGGTCACGGTCTGGCGGCTGATGGTCACCATCCTGCCGGCGGTGATCCTGGGCTCCTGGCTGTGGCAGAGTGCCGCGCTGGCCTATGTTTACTATAGCAAGGGCCCCTTCTTTGAGGGTTTCCTCATCAACCTGGGTACCCGGGGCGTGCAGTTTGCTGTGGTGAGCGTGATCTACATCGTCGTCATCCGGCTGCTGTTCCAGTCCAAGATTTTCAACAGCATGGGCGTTTGGCCGCCCAAGGCGAAGGAACAATAAGCAAAGCATTTCCCGGGGCTGCATCGCCGCCCCGGGGATTTTATGGAAAGAAGGAGTCACCATGACACCCGAAGAAGCCCTTACCTACATCCACTCCGTCTGCTGGAAGGGAAGCATCCCCGGCCTGGGGCGTACCCAGGAGCTCCTCCAGAAGATGGGAAATCCCCAGAATCAGCTGCAATTTGTCCACATTGCCGGCACCAACGGCAAAGGCTCCACTGCCGCCATGACGGCCAGCATTCTCCGCAAGGCGGGCTACTGCACAGGCCTTTATACCTCGCCTTATATCTTCCGCTTCCACGAGCGCATGCAGGTGGACGGACAGTGCATTTCCGACGAGGAATTGGCCGAGATCACCGAATTTGTCAAGCCTCTGGCCGAGTCCATGGAGGATCACCCCACGGAATTTGAATTGGTCACCTGCATTGCCATGGAGTATTTCAAGCGCCACCACTGCGACGTGGTGAGCCTGGAGGTGGGCATGGGCGGCGAGCTGGACTCCACCAACGTCATCCAATCGCCGTTGGTGGCCGTGCTCACCAACATCGGATTGGATCACACGGAATTTTTGGGCGACACCCTGGAGAAGATCTGTGAGACCAAGTCCAAGATCATCAAGCCCGGCACCATCGCTGTCACCTACCGGGAGAAGCCCTCGGTGGAGGCGGTCATTGACGCCCGCTGTAAAGAGGTGGGCGCCAAATGGATGCCTGCGGACTTCGACGCCATCCATCTGGTCAGCGCCTCTCTGGAGGGACAGATTTTCGACTGGGGTCCCTATGAGAAGCTGCACCTGCCCCTGCTGGGCCAGCATCAGCTCTATAACGCCGCGGTGGTTCTGACCATCGTCAACGCTCTGCGGGAGAAGGGCCTTGCCATCTCCGACGAGGCCGTCCGGACCGGCATCGCCTCGGTCTCCTGGCCCGGCCGCTTTGAGCTGGTGGCCCGGAACCCCCTGTTTATTGTGGACGGCGGCCACAACCCCCAGTGCATCGAGGCTCTGGTCCATAACGTCCGGGACTATCTGAACGGCCGCACCCTGACGGTTCTCACCGGCGTTCTGGCCGACAAGGACTATTCCGATATGTATGCGGACATGGCCCAGTACGCCGCCTGCTTCGTCACCGTGACGCCGCCCAACCCCCGGGCCCTGGAGGCCCAGGACCTGGCCGCCTACCTGAGCCGCTACGGCAAGCCGGTTCAGGCCGCCGAGACCGTGGAGGCCGGCGTGGCGCTGGCCAAGGAGCTGGCCGGACCGGAGGGCGTGGTGCTGGCCTACGGCTCCCTCTATATGGTCGGCGACATCGAAGCCGCCGCCCGGGGAGAAGCCGTATAAAAAGGCAGCGGTTCTGCCCGATCCCTTCATAGGAACACCCTTCAGCCGGGACGGTTGGCGGATTGCCCGCCAGCCGGTCCCGGCTGCGCGATTCTGAACCTGCAGCTGCCGCTTGCCTTCCGGCGCGGTTTCCGGTATAATAAAACCACTACGGAACGAGAGGAGAATGCATTTGACAGCCTTGCGCACGGAGCTGCGGGAGCTCCGACTCCGAAACTTTCTCGCCCTGACCATGGCCGGTATGGTCAATGCCTTCGGCGTCACGGTGTTTCTGGCGCCGGTCAAGCTCTACGACAGCGGCATTTCCGGCACCTCCATGCTGCTGTCCCAGGTGACGCCCCTTTCCCTGTCGGTGTTCCTGGTGCTGCTCAATGTGCCGCTGTTCCTCTACGGCCTCAAGCGCCAGGGCCTGCCCTTTACGCTCTATGCCATCTATTCGGTGCTGGTCTATTCGGTCTGCGCCTGGCTGATTACCGACGTGCTGCCCATTGACGTCAGCTTTGCCTCGCCGCTGGCGGGGCAGGACCTGCTGCTCTGCGCTCTGTTCGGCGGCATCATCTCGGGCCTGGGCTCCGGTCTGGCCATCCGCTTCGGCGGCGCCATGGACGGCATCGAGGTCATGGCCGTGATCTTTGCCAAGGCGCTGAACCTCTCGGTGGGCACCTTTGTCATGGCCTATAATATCCTGCTCTATATCCTCTGCGGCTTTGTCATCGAGAGCTGGATTTTGCCGCTGTACTCCATCGTCACCTATATGGCGGCGCTGAAGATGGTGGATACCATCGTTGAGGGCCTGGACCGGTCCAAGTCGGTGTATATCGTCACCACCAAGTACCAGGAGGTCTGCGACTGCCTGTCCCAGACCTTTGAAAAGGGCATTACGGTCCTCAACGCCCAGGGCTATTTTTCCGGCCTGGACCGGAAGGTGGTCTGGATCGTGCTCAATCGCTTCCAGATCAGCCGGATGCGGGAGCGGGTCCAGAGCATCGATCCCTACGCCTATATCGCCATCTGCGACGTGGCGGACGTCTTCAAGCTGGAGGCCGAACGGCTCCCCCAGCCCCCGGAGGCCGAGCCGCCTGCCCCGCCGCCGGAGACGGAAGAGAACGTTTAAGATTTGGGGCCTTTGAGTGAGACAGCCCCTTGCAAAATGCACAACTCCGATTGGGAGTTGTGCATTTTGCGCCGCCTGCGGGCGGGTTATGGAACGCGCTGGGGGCTCAGGACCGCCCCTGTTACAAGGAAACCGTAGGCAGGGGATTATAATCCGCCCATGCGCGCCCCCGCCGACCGCACACCGTAAGGGCGCGCATCGTGTCCGCAGCCGTGTGCGATTTACGCAGTGCTGGCGGTCGATGCACCCGGTCCCGGCGGCATGAGGGCATGCCGCCGGAGGCGTTCGACGGGGGTGCAGCGGGAATCGGGGGCCTTTTCGGGCGGCTGATAGCCGCCCCTACGGGTGCACCCGCTGCCGTTTCCCGTCGTAGGGGCGGCTATCAGCCGCCCGGACCGCACCGCCGGAATTGGCGGGCTTTCCGTTATCGCAACCCGCCCCCGGCGGCATGAGGGCATGCCGCCCTACGCCCACAGCGGCCGGCGGACTGCCTTGCACGCAGAAGCTGGCGGGCCGATGTGGGCATCGGCCCCTACGAGAGGAACGAAAGCGGGTCCGTAGGGGCGGATTGTATATCCGCCCGTGCGCACCGCCGCGTCGGACGCACCCCCGCCCTACGCCCGCAGCGGCCGGTGGACTGCCTTGCACGCAGAAGAGCACAGAGGGGTTGCTTCATGGCGTTCATCTCCTGGCAGGGCAGTCCGGCCCGATGGGAACCGGGCCTTTATGATACGCGCCGGAGAAATATTTGGCAAGAGGACGGAATTCGCCCGGAATTTTTTTCAAGCCTATTCCGCTTTTGCCCGGAAGCCGGTATAATCAAAGGAGACCATACGGAAGGAGGAACGCCATGCTGCGCGTCTATCCCATTTTTCACAGCGGCTTTCTCGTGGAATTGAGGGAATGCTGCCTGCTCTTCGACTATTACCAGGGCGAGCTTCCCGCCGTGGACCCGGCGAAGACGCTCTATGTCTTCGTCTCCCACGGCCACAGGGACCACTATACGCCCCGGCTGCGGGAATTGACGGCCCGCTGGCCCCGGCGGTACTTCTTCACCGGCGGCGTGGCCGGGGAGGAATTTCACACCATGGCCCCCGGCGACCGGGCGGCTGTGGACGGCGTAACGGTGGAGGCCTTCGATTCCACCGACGAGGGCGTATCCTTCCTGGTCCGTGCCGAGGGAACGGCCATCTTCCACGCCGGAGACCTGAACCTCTGGTACTGGGAGGGGGACACCGAGGCCGAGCGGGCGGAGATGACCCGGCGGTTCGAGGCGGTGCTGGACCGGCTGCGGGGCGAGCCCCTGGACCTGGCCTTCCTGGTGCTGGACAGCCGCCAAACCGAGGCCGACGCCGCGGCCGGAATCGACCGCTTCCAGGAGACGGTCGGGGCAAAGTATATCTTCCCCATGCACTTCGGCGGCGACGAGGCGCTGCTGGACCGCCGGATGGCCCGGCTCCGGGACACAACCCATATGCTTGATCCGAGGAGGAAGCTCTATTATGACCTTTCAGATGATTCATGAGAACTACAACGTGTCCGACCTGGAGAAATCCCTGGCCTTTTACGGCGAGGCTCTGGGACTCCGGGAGGTCCGCCGGAACACGCAGCCCGGCTTTACCATCGTCTATCTCCGGGACCAGACCGGGCACTTCGAGCTGGAGCTGACCTGGCTCAAGGACCACCCCCAGAAGTACGATCTGGGCGAATGCGAGTTCCATCTGGCCTTTGCCGCGTCGGATTTTGAAGCGGCCCATAAAAAACATCAGGAAATGGGCTGCATTTGTTACGAAAATGATGCCATGGGCATTTATTTTATAGAGGACCCAGACGGATACTGGCTGGAGATCGTGCCGGTCCGCTGAGCGCGGAAAGGGGAGAGGGCAGTGAAGCCGTGGAATGCGCTGGTTCGCTGGGCTGTCCGTCTGGCGGGCCATTCGGAGGTGGCCCAGACGGTCCGGAGCGGGGCCGCGTCGGGGACGCTGGCCGTGCCGGAGATCGTGCCGCTGGCCCGGGAGATTGCCGCGGAAGGGGCGGTGCTGCTGAAAAATGAGAACCGGACGCTGCCGATTCGGCCCGGGGAGCGGGCGGCGGTCTTTGGCCGCTGTGCCGTGGACTACTTTGCCGTGGGCTACGGCAGCGGCGGGGATGTGCGCACGCCCTATCGCACCAACGTCATGGACGGCTTGCGGGCCTGCGGCGTGGCGGTGTACCAGCCGCTGGCCGACCGGTATGCGGCCTGGTGCCGGACCCACCGGCCTGACGAGGGCTATTGGGGCCACTGGCCCACCCATCTGCCGGAGATGCCGCTGGCCGAGGCGGAGATTGCCGCCGCGGCCCGGGGGAGCGAGCTGGCCCTGGTGGTCCTGGGCCGGGCGGCGGGGGAGGACCGGGAGAACCGGCTCCAGCCCGGCAGCTTCTATCTGACGGCCCGGGAGCGGCAGCTGCTCCGGCGGGTCACGGCGGCCTTTGACCGCGTGGCCGTGGTCCTGGACTGCGGCAGCGTCATGGATCTGGCCTGGACCGAGGACCCGGGCCTGGGGGCGGTGCTGCTGGCATGGCAGGGGGGCATGGAGGCCGGCATGGCCTTGGCCGACGTGCTGACAGGCCGCGTGAACCCCAGCGGCTGCCTGCCCGACACCGTGGCCCGGCGGTACCGGGACTATCCCTCCAGCGGCCACTTCGGCCGCCGGTCCGCCAACAACTACGCCGAGGATATCTATGTGGGGTACCGGTACTTCGAGACCTTCGCCCCGGACCGGGCCCTGTATCCCTTCGGCTTTGGCCTGAGCTACACCTCGTTTTCCATGGACGCCGTGGGGGAGACGGCGGGGACGGCGGTGACGGTTCGCTGTACCGTGGAGAACACGGGCGACTGTCCCGGCCGTGCGGTGGTCCAGGTCTATGCAGCGCCGCCCCAGGGGGAGCTGGGCAAGCCGAGCCGGATTCTGGCGGCCTTCGGCAAGACGGCGCTGCTGGCTCCGGGCCAGCGGGAGCTTATGACGCTGACCTTTGATCTGTGGGAGCTGGCCTCCTATGATGACACCGGGCTCACCGGCCATGCCCACCGCTGGGTGCTGGAGGCGGGGACCTATGAGATTCTGGCGGGGCCGGATGTACGGGCGGCCCGGCCGGTGCTGACGGCGGCCCTGGGCCGGCAGCTGGTGGGGAAGACCAGTCTGGGCCGCTGCCCCGTGGCTTCCGGCCACGGCTTTTCCCGCCTGGTCCGCCGCCGGGGAGAGATGGCCTGGGAGCCGGTGCCCACGGCCAGCCCGGATCTGCGGAGCCGGATTTTGGCCAAGGTGCCGGAGGGCGTTTCCCATCCCGGGCGGGAGATTCCCTTTGATGAGGTAGCCGCGGGCCGGGCGACGGCGGAGGATTTCGTGGCCCAGCTCTCGCCGGAGGCGTTGGACCGGCTGACCAGGGGACAGGGGAAGATGAACGCACCCTTCGGCCCGCCGGGCAACGCGGGCGCCTTCGGCGGCGTCACCGAGGAGCTGCGGGCCCTGGGGCTTCCGGCGGCCTTTGCCGTGGACGGTCCGGCGGGCATTCGCCTGCACCACGCCGCCGCCCTGCTGCCCTGCGGCACGGCGCTGGCCAGCACCTTCGACCCGGCGGCGGTGGAGCGGCTCTATCAGCTGGTGGGCCGGGAGCTCCGGGCCCTGGGGGCGGATCTATTGCTGGCCCCGGGGATGAACCTCCACCGAGACCCCCTCTGCGGCCGGAATTTCGAGTATTTTTCCGAGGACCCGCTGCTCACAGGGAAGATGGGCGCCGCCGTGGTCCGGGGGGTCCAGTCCGCGGGCAAGGGCGCTTGTCCCAAGCACTTCGCCTGCAACAACCAGGAGACCAACCGCTGCTACAACGACTCCCGGCTCAGCGAGCGGGCGCTGCGGGAGCTCTATCTCAAGGGTTTTGAAATCGCGGTCCGGGAGGGGAAGCCCTGGGCCATGATGACCAGCTACAACAAGGTCAACGGGATTTGGAGCCACTACCACTATCCGCTGGCCACGGAAATTCTCCGGGAGGAATGGGGCTACGACGGTCTGGTCATCACCGACTGGTGGATGCGCCGGGCCGCGTCGCCGGAGTTTCCCCATCTGCGGGACGACGCCTACCGGATTCGCGCCCAGGTGGACGTGCTGATGCCCGGCGATCACCCCACCCGAACCTTGCCCGCCTCGCTCCGCCATCCCCACGGCCTGACTCTGGGCGAGGCCCAGCGGTCCGCCGCCCATGTGGTCCGGTTCCTGCTGCGGCTGCGGGGAGATCAAATTTCAAACCCGTGAAACGAACCAGGCGGAAAAGCGGTCTTATAAGATAGAAGCGTTTTTACACCGCAGATCGATACCATGAACAGGAGGGATATCTATGTTCCGCAGTCATCGTTTCTCCGGGCGGCTGCTGGCGTTGCTGCTGGCGCTGCTGCTCCTCTGGACCGCCGCCGCCTGCACGGCCCGGCCCGCCCAGACGCCCGCTGTCACGCCGGACGCGCCCGAGACGCCGGACGCGCCCGAGACGCCGGATGCGCCCCAGGCGTCCGACCCGTCGGACGGCCTCCCGGCGGCGGAGCCGCTGGCGCGCAGGCAGCTGCTCCACCTGGAAGACGCCGCCGAACCGGTGACGGCCTCTGTCGCCCCCTACGAGACGGCGGCGGACCTTTCCAATATCGTCAATCTCGATCAGTTCTATCTCTCGGACGCGGCCGCCGCGCTGCTGGCGGAGAACCAGTTCGCAGTGACCGACCGGCAGGCCAGTGAATTCTTTGAAATCTACGAGGACAACCGCTATTTCCAGACGCCCAACTTCGTCACCGTGGATTCGATGATGCACACCTACCATCTCTATTTCAGCCTGCTTTTAAACCGCACGGAGAAGACGTATCTGTCCGACCGGCTGCTGGCCCTGAGCCGGTCCATGCTGGAGAAGACCCAGGCCCAGTATGACGCGCTGACCGGCACCCAGTGGGAGGAGGCGGCCCGGATCAATCTGGCCTTCTTCGCCGTAGGGACCCGGCTCCAGGACCCGTCGGCGGCCCTTCCGGAGGCAGCGGCAGAGCTGGCCCAGCGGGAACTGGATCTGGTCTATGCCGCCGCCGTCAACGAGGTCTCGCCTCTGACCCAGGACTACGTGGACTACACCCAGTTCCAGCCCCGGGGCTATTACGAGGGCGACGCGGTCCTGGAGGCCTACTTCCGGGCCATGATGTGGTATGGACAGCTGAACTTCTTCCAGAAGACCGACGTCCTCAACCGCAGCGCCCTGTTGATGATTCTGGCCATGGCCCAGGACCTGGAGGCCTGGGAGACCATCTACACCGTCACCAGCTGCTTCGCCGGAACCAGCGACGACCTGGGCTACTATGAGTACGCCCCGGCCATCGAGGCCGCCTACGGCAGCCTGCCCCAGGCGGCGGATCTGCCGGAGAACGAGGCCGCCTATGAGACCTATGTGGGCCTGATCGAGGCCATGGACCCGCCGGCCATCAACTCCGTGCCGGTCTGGCAGTGGAATACGGCGGATATCCCGGAATATACCAAGGGCTTCCGCTTTATGGGCCAGCGGTTCACCATCGACGCGGCGATCCTACAGCAGCTGGTCTACCGCAACGTCACCGAGAATCCCGCGGGCGAGCAGCGGCTGCTGCCCGACGTGCTGGACGTCCCCGCGGCCCTGGGCTCCGATCTGGCCCTGGAGCTGGTGACCCAGCAGGGCGCCGCCGAATTCCCGGGCTACAGCGAGAACATAGAACAGCTCCGCACGGTCCTCTCCGAGGCCCCGGCCTCGGCCTGGTCCAGCAGCCTCTACTCCGGCTGGCTCTACACCCTGCTGCCGGTGCTGGAGCCCAAGGGCGAGGGATATCCCTCCTTTATGACCAGCGAGGCCTGGACGACAAAGAACCTGGAGACCTTTGCGGGCAGCTATACGGAGCTCAAGCACGATACGGTGCTCTACGCCAAGCAGGTCATGGCCGAGATGGGCGGCGGTCCCATGGAGGAGATCGACGACCGGGGCTACGTGGAGCCCGAGGTGGAGGTCTACCGCCGCTTTGCCCAGCTGGCCGGCCAGACCGCCGAGGCCCTGTCGGGCCTGGGCCTTCTCACCGGCGCCGACCGGGAGAACCTGGACCGGCTGGCCCAGCTGGCCGGGATGCTCCAGACCATCTCCGAGAAGGAGCTCCGCAGCGAGACCCTGACCGACGAGGAATACGAGCTGATCCGCGGCTACGGCGGCACCCTGGAGCACTTCTGGATCGAGGCCGTCAAGGACAAGAGCCAATCGCCCTATCTGGCGTCCCAGGAGATTCCGGCCTCTTTGGTCACCGACATCGCCACGGACCCCAACGGCTGGGTCCTCCAGGTGGCCAACGGCCGTCCCAAGGAGATTCTGGTGGTTGTCCCCATCGACGGGACTTTGCGGCTGGCCTCCGGCGTGGTCTATGACTTCTACCAGTTTGTCCAGCCGAAGAGCGACCGGCTCACCGACACCGCCTGGCGGCAGATGATCGGCGAATGGGTGACCGAGGACGGTACCTACAACTGGAACGCCCAGGTGGAGAAGCCCTGGTGGACCGAGAGCTACCGGTGCCAGAAATGAAAAGACGTATTATGATAAGCTTGGCAATCGCGGCGGGACTCCTCGCCGCGATTGCCCTATGGCTGGGCGTGCGCGCCGGGAAGGGACCGCCGGACTGGGTGGAATGGCAGAGCCGGACGCTGGCGGCGGGAGACTGGACGGTGACCCTGGACCGCGGCCGGGTCACGGGGACCAGGGCAGGGGAGACATGGCAGCCGGACCCGGACACCCGGGTTCAGGACGCCCTGACGGCGGATATGGACCGGGATGGAGAAGCGGAGCTGCTGCTGCTCACGTGGCGGCAGGGCCGCTACGGGGAAAGCCGCCCCTTCTGGGTGACCGAGGCCGAGGACGGGGACCGGTGGACCCAGCACATCGACATCTATGACCTGGGCGAGACCGTCCGGCCCCGGTGGATGGCCTCGGATATCGGCCTGGAGGCCGAAGCCTGGCGGTTCAGCGAGACCGCCCGGCTGGTGATTACGGACCGCACCGGCGCGGAGACCGCCTGGGACTGGCTGTCCTGGGGCCTGGAGCGGGTCGAGCTGCGGCCGGAGACCGTCACCGTGGCGGTCCTGGGGGAGCTGCTGGTCCACCGGCAGATCTATGACTATTATCTCCGGACGGAGAACGGCGGCTTCGGCGGCATGTTCTCGGAGCTGGAGCCGGTCCTGTCCGCCTATGACGTCACGGCCCTGCACCTGGAGACGCCCCTGGTGGACGATCCGGCGGACTACGGGACCTACCCCGTCTTCGGCACCCCTGCGGAGGCGGGGGAGGCCATTCTCGCCGCGGGCTTTGATGTTGTCAGCTGCGCCAGCAACCACGCCCTGGACCGGGGCCTGGAGGGAATTGACCGGACCGCCGGACTGTTCCGGGAGGTGGTATGCGCCGGCATCCAGCCGGAGGCCGACGGGGCCTACCGGCCCTATGAAATGCTGGAGCGGAACGGAATCCGGATTGCGGTGCTGAGCTATACGGAGACCACCAACGGCCACGCCTTGCCCGAGGACGCGCCCTATGTCCTCCACACCCTGGACGACGAGGCCCGGGTGCAGGCGGATCTGAAAGCGGCCCGGGCGGCGGCCGACGCGGTGCTGGTCTTTGTCCACTGGGGCGACGAGTACGCCGAGACGCCCAACGAGGCGCAAACCGCCTGGGCCCAAATCTTCGCCGGCGGCGGGGCGGACGTGGTTCTGGGGACCCATCCCCACGTCCGCCAGCCCTGGGCATGGGTGGAGGGACAGGACGGCCACGAGACCCTGGTCTATTACTCCCTGGGCAATTGCCTCTCGGCCCAGACCGGCGAGGCCTGCCGCCTGGGCAGCCTGGCGGCCTTCACGTTGACCCGGACCCCGGAGGGCGTCGCCGTCACCCCCGAGCCCCTGCGCACCGTCGAAACCCGCTACGACCAGGGCCGCTACTACGCCGCCGTCGTGCTTTCGTAGGGGCCGGTGCGTTCGGCGAAGCCTGCGGCGAATCTGGGGTGCAGTCCGGGCGGATATACAATCCGCCCCTACGGACCCGCCTTCGGTTTCCCTGTAGGGGCGGATTGTATATCCGCCCGAAACCAGGTTCCGATTCCCGCCGGGGTACGATGGTTCCTCTGCCGTAGGGGCGCGCATCGCGCGTCCGTGCCGCACCGCCGGAATCGCCTGGCTCTCGGGCGATGTTACCCTGCCAAGGCGGCATGTGGGCATGCCGCCCTACGGACCCGCCTTCGGTTTCCCTGTAGGGGCGGATTGTATATCCGCCCGAAACCAGGTTCCAATTCCCGCCGGGGTACGATGGAAAAGGCATAAGAAATCCCCATTCCGGCTTGCCGGAATGGGGATATTTGCTGGAAATTATTGTACCGTAAAGGTGATGGCGGCGGTGGTTTCGACCTTTTTGCCGTTGAAGTAGATCTCCAGGGTGTAGGAGCCGGCTTCCTCGGGCATGCGGGTCAGCTCGCCGACGTACATGTCGCGGTCCCGGGCCCACATATCGTCCCAGACGGCTTCGCCGGCATAGTGGTCCACCACGTTGCCGTCGCTGTCCCGGACCACCAGGAGGGTGGTGACGGTTTCGTCGCTGGCGGTGAGATTGCCCATGGCCTCACAGGCGAAGGCCAGGGTCTCTCCGGCGGAGAAGCTGGTGCGGGTGGTGGCCAGATCGCGGTAGGTCCAGTCTTCCTTGGAGGGCTGGAGCCAGGTGCTGACATAGGCGTTGGTGAAGCCGTAGTCCTTGAAGGCCTCGGCGGCCGGCATGGCAGCCTCGACGGTGGTGTCGCCGCCGACGGGCTTTCCGGTGGCCTCCTGGATCTCGATGGTATAGGTCGCGCCGGGGATCAGGCCGGACAGGGTGACCGAGGTCTCGGTGACCTGCTCCACTGCGCCGTCTTCCTGTCCCTTGAGGGTGTAGACCACCAGCCAATGGGTATCGTCGGAGCTGGCCTCACAGTTCCAGGCCACGTCGATGCCGCCGGCGTCGTTGGGCGTGGCCTTGAGCTCGGCGATGGTCAGATCCTCGGGGGTGATCTCGGTGCTGACGGCCCGGACCATGCTGTCAGAGGTAATCAGAATGGTATAGGTCTCGCCGGCCTTGAGGTTCTCCAGGGTGGCCATGTTCTCGGTGACGGTCATGCTGTCGGAGTAGCCGTCGGTGCCGGTGACCGTCAGGGTCCAGCTCTCCGGGGCGTCGCCGTCGTAGAGCCAGGTCAGCGTGGCGGTGGAGCTGATGAGAGAAGCGCTGATCTTGGTGACCGTCACCGAGGGAATGGTCTTGCCGGTGGCGGTGACCGCGCCGGTGAGCTGCAGATCGGCGGAGTCGGCCAGGGTGACCGTGTACTCGGTGTCGGGGTCCAGACCGGAGAGGGTGACGGTGTGGCCGGTAAAGACCGTGGACTTGGTTTCACCGCCGGTGGGGCCGTAGTTGACGGTCCACTCCTCGGGCTCCGCGCCGTCTACCACGAAGGAGAGCTCCATCTCCGAGGCCGTGGTCCGGTTGACGGTGAAGCTCACAATGTTGGTCGTGGACTTGGTGGAGGTGATAATGGAAGCGACACCCGAAATGCTTTCCCGCTCGAAGCCCTCCACGGAGATCGTGTACTGGGTCCCGGCGGCCAGGCCCTCGAAGACGTTGGGCTCGCCGGTGTAGGGCTGGCGGGACACGTTGCCGTAGGCGTCGGTGCAGACGACTTCAAAGGCGGAGGGGTCCTCCTGGGTGGAAATGGACACGGTGATCGAGTCGGTGGTCCGCTCCAGGGCCTCGATGGAGTCGATGGTCAGCGTACCGGTGCGGATAAAGAAGAACCATACTGCCGCGCCGGCCAGGGCCAGTACCAGCACCACCGCCAGCACCGTCGGCAGCCATTTGAAAACCTTTTTTCGTTTTCGCGGCTTCTCGCCGGTTTCCAGGGGCAGATCGTCGTCGGCAGGCTCCAGGGACCGGCCCGCCTCGTAATCCTGGTCGATGTCCTTATGGACGGATTCGATCAGGGCGTTGAGCATCTCATTGTCGGGGGAGAAGCTCTCTTTAAAGGCGTCGTCCATCTCGTCGGTATTGGCGAACTGGACGGGCTCGACGGCCTCCTCGGCGGCGTCCTGATCCACCGAAACGTCGTCGGCCACGATGGGCGGCGTAATGGGCGCGTCGCCCATTTGATTGCGCAGCATATAGTCGGAGATGGCCGTTTTCAGCTCTTCGGGCGTCTGGTATCGATCCTCCGGCTGAAAGGCGCAGGCCTTTGCAATGATCTCGGCCATTTCATAGTCGGCAAACATGGGAGCGGGCAGGGCCTGTCCCGTGATGCGGAGCTTGTCGGCAGCCTTGGCCGAGGTTTTTTCATCCTCCAGGGGCGCGTGGTTTCCGTTGTAGATCCGGTAGAGGATCAGGCCCACGGCGTAGAGGTCGATGGTCTCGTTGACGTTGGCCATCAGGTCAAAGAGCTCCGGCGCGGAGAAGGAGCTGAGCATTCCCTCGGGCATGGAGCAGTACTTGAGATCCTCCACCTTGGCAAGGCCCAGGTCTCCGAGCATAAAATGGCCCTGGGCGCTGAGATAGATATTGCTGGGCTGCACGTCCCGATGGATGAGGCCGGCCTGCCGCAGGTCCGAAAGGGCGTTGCACAGGTCCATGGCCAGATTGACCGCGCTGGAATGGGTCATCTCGGTTTGCAGCAGATAGCGCTCCAGCGTCGTGCGGTACTCGGCCAGGAGGAACACGTCGAAGCCGACGCCTTCTTCCTTGGGACGGATCTCATAGCTGCGGAAGGCATCCAGGTTGGGGCTGGCGGCCAAAGCCTCCATCTGCTCCAGCTCGGCCTGATAGTCGGCCACCACCTGCTGGTAGTAGGCCTGGGCCGATTCCTGGTCGGCGGCCGCGCCGGTGAGGATCAGGGCTTCCACCTGCCGCTGGGTCTCCGGCACGGAGATGTGCTTGAGGACGTAGAGCTGGTCGGACCGGGTGCTTTTGACGGAGTAGACGCTGGTGCCGCCCCGACGGCCCAGACACTCCTGCACCTCCATATTGGTCAGCAGCGCTGTATTGAGTTCAAATTCTGCCAAGCGTTTCGCCTCCTTCAACTCATACAGCTCTATTCTAGGCGATTTTGGGCAAAATTGCAATACAAGATCTTGAAAACGGCCTGACGCCGCGGGATTTTTTTGACCGGGAGGAATGCCTTTGAGAACAGACTGTCAAAAAACCTCGCTGAAAGCTGATGTGACAGAGCAGCGGGGAATGTGTGCAAGGGGTTAAGACCCCTGAAGGTGAATTGCCCGAAGGGCAAGAGAAGCTGGCCTGGGCCATGCGCGTTCAATCAACACGTATTTTTAAACTTTTTTAAAAGTTTAAAAATACGCGCAGCGTGGCGAAAAGACTTTTTCGACACGCTGAGAAAGAAGTTGGAATCTGGCGCAAACTGTGGTATGATGTCACCGAGTACAAATGATTCAGGAGGTCCAGTCCATGAAACTCAAGACCTGTGAATATTGCGGCACAGAGTATAACAGCGAATTGCGGACGTGTCCGCTCTGCGGGAAGACGTCGGCGCCCCCGCAGGCTGACATGCCGGAGCCGCCGGTCCGCAGAAGCAAGAGCGGCGCGCGCGTCGCGCCCAAGCAGAGCCATCGCTCCGCCCCGCCGCCGGATCAGGATAAAATCCCCCGCTGGATGTGGGCGCTGATCTGCGTGATCCTGGGCCTGGCCGTGGTCATCGGCGCGGGCTATTTCGTCTATGTGATGGGCTTCTTCAGCCCCTCCGAGCCCGCCGCCTCCGACACCGTCATCCAGGGCTCCGACACCCTGCCCGAGGATGATACCACCGGCCAGACGGATTCCGATTCGGAGGATACGCCCGACGACACCGACGAGACCGTGACCACCGGCGTGCCCTGCACGTCCCTGACCCTGAGCATGGACAGCCTGACCCTCGATTCGGCCGGCGCCCATGTGTTCCTCACCGCCGTGTCCCGGCCCGCCGACTGCACCGATGAGATCGTCTTCTCCTCCAGCGACGAATCCGTGGTCGCCATCAATGAAAACGGCCAGGTCACCGCGGTGGGACCCGGCAGCGCCGATATCATCGTCACCTGCGGCAGCATCACCGAGCGCTGCGCCGTCACCTGTGACTTCGAGGTCCAGGAGCCCGCGGACACCGATCCGGACACCGACACCGATCCCGACACCGATACCGACACCGATACCGATACCCAGCCCGACGTCGCGCCCTCCGACGGCTCCGGCGCGTCCCTGAGCTCCACCGACTTCACCCTCTTCAGCCCCGGTGAGAAGACCACGCTGACCGTCAGAAACGCCCCTGCCGGCGCGGCCATCAGCTATGTCTCCTCCAACACCAACGTGGTCACCGTGACCAATACCGGCGAGGTGACGGCTGTGGGCTCCGGTACCGCCACGATCACCGTCACCGTCAACTCCACCAAGCTCACCTGCATCGCCCGCTGCAACCTGGGCGACAGCGCCGAAACCGGCAATGGCGGTACCACCACCGACGACGGCACCACCTATGCCCTGAGCCACGTGGACGCCACGCTCTTCAGCAGCGGCGAATCCTTCCAAATCACCGTCAGTCCCACCCCCGGCAGCGTCTCCTGGTCCACGTCCAACAGCGCCGTCTGCACCGTGGACTCCGGCGGCACCGTCACCGCCGTGGGCTCCGGTACGGCCAATGTCACCGCCACCATCAATGGCAAGACCTATACCTGCATCGTCCGCTGCAATTTCTGATCGCCATAATAAAATGACGGCAGGCAGAAGCATCTGCCCGCCGTCATGGCTTGGAAATTATTCCTTGCTGTTCTTGCGAAACAGCAGCGTGATGCACCACAGGCCCGCCAGGCCCACCAGGGCGTAGATGATCCGACTGACCACGGCGGTCTGTCCGCCGAAAATCCACGCCACCAGGTCAAACTTTGCCAGGCCTACCAAGCCCCAGTTGATTGCGCCGATGATGACGAGAATCAGAGATACGGTGTCCATGTGCTCCCTCCATTTCTATTCAGGTTCTATCATTGTGCGCAGATCCGCCCCCAATTATACGGCCCCGCGACGCGCCGGGCTTTAAAACGAAAAAATCTGGAAATTTGAAAGCTGGAACCAACCATGAAGTATATCCTTGTGATCGGCGACGGCATGGCGGACAATCCGCTGCCGGAGCTGGACGGAAAGACGCCGCTGGAAGCGGCAGCCAAGCCCGCCATTGACGCTTTGGCACAGCACGGCCTCCTGGGCAGCGTGCTGACCGTGCCCAAGACCCTGCCCCCCGGCAGCGACACCGCCATCCTGTCCATTTTCGGCTGTGATCCCCTGCGGTATTTTACGGGCCGCAGTCCCCTGGAGGCCGCCGGCTGCGGCGTGGCCGTGGAGCCGGGCTGCGCAAGCTTCCGCTGCAATATGATTGCCGTGGAGGACGGCGACGGTCCCTTTGACGATAAAAAGATCCTCTCCCACAACGCCGGTTCCATCGACGGCGAGAGCTCCATGGCCATCGTCACGGCCCTCTGCCAGATTCCGGAATTCCGCGCCGCGCTGGACGCGGCCGGGATGACCATTTCTCCCACGCCCTCCTTCCGCCATATCGCCCAGCAGCGCGGCGGCGACATCCAGGGCCTGGTGGCCACGCCGCCCCATGATATCCTGGGCCAGCGGGTGGGGGACTACGCCTTCTCCGGCAATGAGAACGCCAAGACCCTCTGGAATCTGATGGCCCTGGCCAACCGGCTGCTGGAGCACCACCCTCTCAACGAGGCCCGCCGGGCCCAGGGGAAAAAGCCCGCCAACGGCATCTGGTTCTGGGCCGAGGGCACGGCCGTGGCCCTGCCCAGCTTTGTGGAGCGCTACGGCCACGGCGGCAGCGTCATCAGCGCGGTGCCCCTGGTCCATGGCATCGGCGCGCTGACCGGCCTCAAGCCCGTCACCGTGGAGGGCGCCACCGGCGAGGTGGACACCAACTACGCCGGAAAGCTCCAGGCCGCCAAGGACGCCCTGCTGGGCGGCGATGAATTTGTCTGCCTCCACCTGGAGGCCCCCGACGAGTCCACCCACAACGGCAGCCTGCCCGACAAGCTGCTGGCCATCAACCAGCTGGACAGCCTGATTGTCGCCCCGCTGGTCCAGTGGCTCCAGCAGCAGAAGCTGGACTTCCGCCTGCTCCTGCTCAGCGACCACAAGACCCTGATGTCCACCCGCACCCACGACGGCGACCCGGTGCCCTTCCTGCTCTATGACAGCACGGATTTGAAGTCCGGCGGCCTGCCCTACACCGAGGCCAACGGCGAACAGGGCCCCTTCGTCCCCCAGGGCACCGAGCTGATGAAGATGCTCTTCAACCTGTAACCGCCCGTAAGCCTGCATAAAACGCAGCTGCCCCACGGGCGGGGATAAACCCCGCCCCTACGGGAAACCCGGAGGCGTGTCAGTAGGGGCGGATTTCATATCCGCCCGGACAGCTGGCAGTCTGCACCCGGCCCCGGCCGCCGCTCATGCTTCGACGCCGGAGCAAAAGGCTCCCTTGTGTAAAGGGAGCTGTCAGCCGAAGGCTGACTGAGGGATTGTAGGCTGCCGGTCCCCGCGGGTTCTGATCCCCTCCGTCAGGCCTTCGGCCTGCCACCTCCCCTTGGTCACCAAGGGGAGGCTGGGGAGACCGGTCGTTCCAATCGCTGTTTGCTCCGTTCTGTAAGTCCCGTTTTAACCACCTATCGAAAGGAGACCTGACCATGCAAGCATTTCTTCCCGCCGATATTCTGCTGCCCCAGGTAGAGTCCATGGAGCAGTGGGCGGTCATCGCCTGTGACCAGTTTTCCTCTCAGCCGGCCTATTGGGACCGGGTTCGGGAGAAGGCGGCGGGCGCGCCGTCCACCATCAATCTGATTCTCCCCGAAGCCGAGCTGGGCACGCCCCAGGAGGCGGCCCACACCGCCCTGATTAACGAGACCATGGCCCAATACCTGGCCGACGGCATTTTCCGCACCTATCCCCGGTCCTTCGTCTATGTGGAGCGGACCCTGGAGAGCGGCGCGATCCGCAAGGGCCTGGTGGGCATGGTGGACCTGGACGCCTACGACTATTCGGTCGGCTCCACCTCGGCCATCCGCGCCACGGAGAAGACCGTGGTGGAACGGATTCCGCCCCGGATGCGGGTCCGGAAGGACGCCCCCATCGAGCTGCCCCATATCCTGATGCTCTGCGACGACCACGACAAGGTTCTGATCGAGCCCGTGGCCGCCCAGAAGGCCGGGCTGCCCCAGCTCTACGACTTTGACCTGATGGAGGATGGCGGCCATATCACCGGCTGGCTGGTCCAGGGCGAGGCCGTGGACGGCTTCGAGGCCCGGCTGGCCGACTACACGGCCCGCGTGGGCGAGAAATACGCCGGACTCCCCGGCGTGCCCATGGTCTTCGCCGTGGGCGACGGCAACCACTCTCTGGCCACGGCCAAGGCCTGCTATGAGGCCCTGAAGGAGGCCCATCCCGGCGAGGACCTGTCGAACCATCCGGCCCGGTTCGCCCTGGTGGAGCTGGAGAACATCCACGACGAGGCCCAGGTCTTCGAGCCCATCCACCGGGTGATTACCCACACCGACCCCGAGGCTCTGCTCCGGGCCCTGGAGCCCTGGTGCGCCGACGGCGGCTTCCCGGTGGAGTGGCACATCGGCGAGAAGTCCGGCGCCGTCTATCTGGACAAGGCCCGGAGCCAGCTGGCCGTGGGCGTGCTCCAGGCGTTCCTGGACCAGTATTTGGCCGAGCATCCCGGCGAGATCGACTATATCCACGGTGACGCCGACCTGAAGGAGCTGGCCCGGCAGGACAAGGCCATCGGCTTCCTGCTGCCCGCCATGGAAAAGAGCCAGCTGTTCCGCGGCGTCATCGCCGACGGCATTCTGCCCCGCAAGACCTTCTCCATGGGCCACGCCCGGGAGAAACGATACTATTTGGAAGGACGCGCCATCAAGTGACCACGATTACCCAACCGGCATATGCCAAATTGAATTTGACTCTGGACATCCTGGGCCAGCGGCCCGACGGCTACCATGAACTCCGGTCGGTGATGCAGCTGACCTCCCTCTCGGACGAGGTGGAGCTGGACGTCGGCACCGGCGAGGACTGGAAGCTGGAGTGCGATGCCCCGGGCATTCCCACCGACGGCACCAATCTGGCCTGGAAGGCCGCCGGTCTCTTCTATCAGACCCTGGGCAAGGACCCCCAGGGCATCTCCATCCGTCTTCAAAAGCGCATTCCCAGCCAAGCCGGACTGGGCGGCGGCAGCGCCGACGCGGCGGCGGTCCTGCTGGCCCTGAACCGCCACGAGGGCCAGCCTCTGTCCCAGCGGCAGCTTCTGAAGCTGGCCGCCAAGCTGGGCAGCGACGTACCCTTCTGCCTGACCGGCGGCACCCAGCTGGCCGCGGGCAGGGGAGAGGTCCTCTCTCCGCTGCCGGATATGCCGGACTGCTTCTTCCTGGTGGTGAAGCCGGAGTTCTCGGTGTCCACGCCGGAGCTCTATGCCGCCCTCGACCAGGAGGCCGAGGTGTTCCACCCCCGGACCGAGGCCATGGAGCAGGCTCTGCGGCAGGGAGAGCTCTTGCAGGTGGCGGGGTATCTCGGCAACAGCTTTGAGCCCCTGGTCGCCCGCAAGCACCCGGGCCTGCTGGCCATCCGGGCCATGATGGAGGACTGCGGCGCTTTGGGCGTGGCCATGACCGGCTCCGGCTCGGCCCTCTTCGGCATCTTCGACGCCTTCGACATGGCCGCCATGGCCAGCATGAAGCTGATGGAGCACCATCAGACCTTCCTCTGCCGCAACCTCAAGGCCGAGGAGCTGTAACCCTGTATAAACCAGCAAAAAACCGTCCATACTCCAGATATCTTTTCTGGAAATGGACGGTTTTTCTGATGGTACTTACAAAATCCAAAGCAATCATTCTGGCCGCTGCCTTGATTCTGGCGGCCGCGTGTATGGGCGCGGCGGCGCTCCAGCGGGAGCAGATGGCGCTGGCCGAGAAGCTGATTCGGCTCCATGTGGTGGCCAACTCCGATTCCGAGGCCGACCAGGCCGTCAAGCTCCAGGTCCGGGACGCGGTGCTGGCCGTGACCCAGCCGCTGACGGCGGGGGAGGACCCCTATGGGGCCCTGGCCGGGGCGCTGCCGGAGATCCAGCAGGCGGCGGAAGACTGCCTTGCCACGCTGGGCGTGACCGACCCGGTGGCCGTGTCCCTGGGCCCAGAGGAATTTCCCACCCGGGTCTATGAGAGCTTCGCCCTCCCGGCGGGGCAGTATAGGTCCCTGCGGGTGACCATCGGCGAGGGGGCCGGGCACAACTGGTGGTGCGTGGTGTTCCCGACCATCTGCTTCGCGGCCACGGCCTCGGACCTGGAGTCCGCCGCAGTCTCAGGCGGCTTCACCGACTCCGAGGTCCGCCTGATTACCGAGGACGGCGGCTATCAGCTGAAGTTCAAGTGCATGGAGTGGGTGGAGCAGCTGCGCCAGTGGCTCTTCGCCTCGTAGGGGCCGCTGCCGGGTGCGAGGCAGTCCGGCGAACGCACCGGCCCCCTGGTTTGACGTAGGGGCGGGGTTTATCCCCGCCCGTACCCGGTCCCATTTTTCACCGGGCCTTGGTGGTTGCGGCGGCTGGGCGATGGAGGGAAAAGGGAATAGGGAAGAAGTGCGCTTCGCGCCGTAGGGCGGCATGCTCACATGCCGCGGGGACCCGGTACATCGACCGCCACCGCTGCGTAAATCCTACCCGGTCACGGACGCGCAATGCGCGCCCCTACGGTTTGTGCGTTCGGTGAAGGTACATCCGACACGGCGGTGCGGCACGGGCGGGCATAAAGCCCGCCCCTACGTCCCCGCTTCCGGCCTTCTCGTAGGGGCGGCCTGTATGGCCGCCCGAACCGGGTTCCGCCGCTTATTTCAGCAGAAGATAGGCGAAATATCCGCCGTAGGCCAGGAGCATGACCGCGCCGTGCCAGCGGACCAGCTTGCCCCGGAGGCTGAACAGCCACAGCAGCAGGCCCGCGCCGATGGCAGCCAGGGTGTCAATGCGGAAGGCTTCGGCGAAGGGCACGGGGATAATCAGGGCCGAGAGGCCGACTACAAAGAGAATGTTGAAGATATTGCTGCCGACGATGTTGCCGATGGCGATGTCGGCGTTGCCCTTCCGGGCGGCCATGACCGAGGTAAAGAGCTCCGGCAGGGAGGTGCCCAATGCCACAATGGTCAGGCCGATAAACCGCTCGCTGAGGCCGAGAATCCGGGCGATCTCCGTGGCGGCGTCCACGGCCACGTTGCTGCCGAGAATAATCAGGGCCAGACCCAGGGCCGTCCACATCAGGCTCTTGGGCAGAGACAGGTCCCGCAGGAATTCGCCCTCGGAAATTTCGGGGTGCTTCTTGGCGTCATAGAGCAGGTAGCCGATGTAACCCACGAAGAAGGCCGCCAAAATCAGGCCGTCGCCCAGGGTGACGGTGCCGTCCCAGCCCAGGACCAGCAGCACCGCGGAGATCAGCAGCATAAAGGGCATGTCCAGCTTGATGGTGGCCTTGGCCACGGCGATGGGCACGATCAGCGACGCCAGACCCAGGATAATGAGAATATTGAGAATATTGCTGCCGACGATGTTGCCGATGGTGATATCCGCGCTGCCCTTCAGGGCGGCGGAGATGCTGACTGCTGCCTCGGGGGCGCTGGTGCCCATGGCGACGATGGTCAGGCCGATGACCAGCTGCGGGATGCGGAACTTCCGGGCGATGCCCGCCGCGCCGTCCACAAACCAGTCCGCGCCCTTGACCAGCATCACAAAGCCTACGGCCAGGAGCAAAAGCTGCAAAATCATGTTCATAAAAATCCCTCTTTCTCAAAAAAGCGAGACTATGCTGCATCGAATACAGCATAGTCCCACTACTTCGTTATAGGCCGGATCTGCCAGGCAGATCGTGTGATGACGGCACTATACCCATGGACTAGCCATGGAAGCTACTCCCTAAGCAAACTCATTATACTAAGTCCCACCTGCCCCGTCAAGGGGAAAGCGGACGATTACACCGTGGGCTTGTAGCTGTCCTTGAGGGACACGGCCCGGTTGAAGACCAGGTGACCGGGCTTGGAGTCGCGGCTGTCGGCGCAGAAGTAGCCGGTGCGCATAAACTGGAACCGGTCCTGAGGCTGGGCGCTGGCCAGGAAGGCCTCCACCTTGCAGCCGGTGCGGATCTCCAGGGAGTCGGGGTTCAGGCAGTCCAGGAAGTTCTTGTCGGCGGCGTCGGGCGCGGGGTCGGAGAAGAGGTTGTCGTAGAGCCGGACCTCGGCGTCCACGGCGGTCTCAGCGTCCACCCAGTGGATGGTGGACTTGACCTTGCGGCCGTCGGCGGGGTCGCCGCCCCGGGAGTCGGGGTCGTACTCGCAGAGGACCTCCACCACCTTGCCGCTGTCGTCCTTGACGCAGCCGGTGCACTTGACCACATAGGCGCCCTTGAGCCGGACCTCGTTGCCGGGATAGAGCCGGAAGAACTTGCCCACCTTGGCCTCCATAAAGTCGCCGGACTCAATATAGAGGTTCCGGGAGAAGGTCACGGGATGGGTGCCGCTTTCGGGGTCCACGGGGTTGTTCTCCACCTGGAAGGTTTCGCTTTGGCCCTCGGGGTAGTTGGTCACGGTCAGGCGGATGGGGTCCAGCACGGCCATGACCCGCTGGGCGCTCTCGTTGAGGTCCTCCCGGAGGCAGTGCTCCAGGAAGGCGTACTCCACCGTGGAGGCCGCCTTGGCCACGCCGATGCGCTCGCAGAAGTTGCGGATGGAGGCGGGGGTGTAGCCCCGGCGGCGCAGGCCGCAGAGGGTGGGCATCCGGGGATCGTCCCAGCCGGAGACCTTGCCCTCCTCCACCAGCTGGCGGAGCTTGCGCTTGGACATGACGGTGTAGTTGATGCCCAGGCGGGCGAACTCGATCTGCCGGGGTTTGGCGGGCAGGGTGCAGTGCTCCACCACCCAGTTGTAGAGGGGCCGGTGGGCCTCAAACTCCAGGGAGCACAGGGAGTGGGTGATATGCTCCATGGCGTCCTCGATGGGGTGGGCGAAGTCGTACATGGGGTAGATGCACCAGGTGTCGCCGGTCCGGTGGTGGGGCTGGTGGTTGATGCGGTAGAGGGCGGGGTCGCGCATATTGAAGTTGCCGCTGGCCAGATCGATCTTGGCCCGGAGCGTCATGGCCCCGTTGGGGAACTCACCGGCCCGCATCCGGCGGAAGAGGTCCAGGGATTCCTCCATGGGCCGGTCCCGGTAGGGGGACTTGGCGGGGGTGTTGAGGTCGCCGCGGTACTCGCGCATCTGCTCGGGGGTCAGCTCACAGACGTAGGCCAGCCCCTTTTGAATCAGCTCCTCGGCGCACTGGTACATGACCTCGAAATAGTCCGAGGCGTAGTAGAACCGGTCGTCCCAGTCGAAGCCCAGCCAGTGGATGTCTTCCTTGATGGCGTCGACGTACTCGGTGTCCTCCTTGGTGGGGTTGGTGTCGTCCATCCGGAGGTTGCACATGCCGCCGAACTTCTCGGCGGTGCCGAAGTCGATGCAAAGGGCCTTGCAGTGGCCGATGTGCAGGTAGCCGTTGGGCTCCGGGGGGAAGCGGGTGTGAACGGTCATGCCCTCGTACTGGCCGCCGGGGGCGATATCCTCCTGAATAAACGCGTGAATAAAGTTCTGGGACTCCTGAGCCTTGAGTTCCTCAGCCATTTGAGCATCCTCCTAGGTTGAACGTTTCTAAATTGAGATTATACCTTATATTTCCCACAAACGCAACGGCCTTTGCGGCAATTTTCCGAGCGGAATTTCGCAGAACCGAACTGCCCCCACGGGAAGGCCGGAAGCGTGTCCGTAGGGGCGGATTGCATATCCGCCCAGCCGCACCGCCGCGTCGGATGTACCCCCGCCGAACGCACTCCGTAGGGGCGCGCATGGCGCGTCCGGAACCGGGTGCGATTTACGCAGCACTGGCGGTCGATGTACCCGGTCCCGGCGGCATGTGGGCATGCCGCCCTACGCCCGCAGCGTTCGGCGGACTGCCATGTACACGGGGCCTTCGCGGGCGGCTGATAGCCGCCCCTACGGGAAGACTGGGAGCGTGTTCGTAGGGGCCGATTGCATATCCGCCCGGACCGTCCCGATGGCTTTTGCAGGCTTGCGCCATACGCAGAGGCTGAAGCCTCCCCTTGGTGCCCAAGGGGAGGTGGCACGGCGAAGCCGTGACGGAGGGGATCAGAACCTGCGAGGACCGGCAGCCTACAATCCCTCAGTCAGCCTACGGCTGACAGCTCCCTTTACACAAGGGAGCCTTTTTCTCAGGCGTTGAGAACCTGCGGTTCGGCGGACTGCCATGCACGCGGTGCCTTCGCGGGCGGCTGATAGCCGCCCCTACGGGAAGACCGGAGGCGTGTCTGTAGGGGCGGCCTTCATGGCCGCCCGGAACACGACGAATATGAAGAAACTGAAAATTCGGCGGGATTTTGAAAAATAAGGCTTTGCAAACCGGCGGTTTTCATATAGAATAGATACCAGCAAACGACGGGGGGCGCGGCCTCCCGGGGGAGTAAAAGGAGTGTTTCCTGCTATGAACGAACCCAAATATAAACGCGTGCTGTTGAAGATCAGCGGCGAGGCCCTGGCGGGTGAGCAGCACCGGGGGCTGGACTTCCAGGTCATCGGCGAGGTCTGCGATGTGGTCAAAAAATGCGTGGCCCTGGGGGTCCAGGTGGGCATCGTCGTGGGCGGCGGCAACTTCTGGCGCGGCCTCAAGGACGGCGGCGACCGCATGGAGCGCACCCGGGCCGACCATATGGGGATGCTGGCCACGGTGATTAACGCCCTGGCCGTGGCGGACTGCCTGGAGCAGCGGGGCGTCGAGGTCCGCGTGCAGACGGCCATCGCCATGAACGCCATCGCCGAGCCCTATATCCGCGGCAAGGCCATCCGTCATCTGGAGAAGGGCCGGGTCGTGATTTTCGGCTGCGGCACCGGCAATCCCTTCTTCTCCACCGACACCGGCGCGGTGCTGCGGGCTGCGGAGATCGAGGCCGACGCTATCCTGCTGGCCAAGAATATCGACGGCGTCTACAGCGCCGATCCCATGAAGGACCCCGCCGCCATGAAGTTCGACGAGATCACCTATGACGAAATTCTCGCCCGTCATCTGATGGTCATGGACTCCACGGCCACGTCCCTTTCCATGGACAATCATATTCCCATTGTCCTCTTCGCCCTGAAGGACCCGGAGAATATTCTCCGCGTCGTCATGGGGGAGAAGGTCGGCACAATTGTAAAGGAGGAGCTTTCGTAATGGCAGATTTTCAGGAATTTACCCGTAAAATGGAGAAGACCCTGGAGGTGCTGGGCAGCCAGTTTGCCTCTGTCCGCGCCGGCCGGGCCAATGCCCAGGTCCTGGACCGCATCACCGTTTCCTACTACGGCCAGGATACGCCCGTCGGTCAGGTTGCCAGCATTTCCTCGCCCGATCCCCGCACCCTGGTGATCCAGCCCTGGGACAGCAGCCTCCTCAAGCCCATCGAGAAGGCCATCCAGCTCTCCGATCTGGGCATCAACCCCCAGAACGACGGCCGGATCATCCGTCTGGTCTTCCCCCAGCTCACCGAGGAGCGCCGCAAGGATCTGACCAAGCAGGTCAAGAAGTACGCCGAGGACGCCAAGGTCGCCGTCCGCAACATCCGCCGCGACGGTATGGATTCCCTCAAGAAGCAGCTCAAGAAGAGCGAGATCACCGAGGATGACCAGAAAAAGGGCGAAAAGGACCTGCAGGAGCTGACCGACAAGTATATCAAGAAGGTCGATGATCTCTGCGCAAAAAAAGAAAAGGAATTGATGGAAATTTAATTTCCAACCCTAAAAGCCGCCGAAGGCGGCTTTTAGACGCATATAAGGAAGAAAGTTATGCCACTTTTTAAGAAAAAACAAGCGGATGCGTCCCAGCTGCCGCCGCCGAAGCACGTTGCCATCATCATGGACGGCAATGGCCGCTGGGCCACGCGGAAGGGCCTGCCCCGCACCGCCGGCCACGCCGCGGGCAGCGAGGTCTTCCGCCGCATCGCCACCTACTGCCGGGACATCGGCATGGACTATCTGACGGTCTACGCCTTCTCCACCGAGAACTGGAAGCGGTCCCAGGAGGAGGTCAGCGCCATTATGGGCCTGCTGAAAAAATACCTCTTCGAGGCCCTGGAGAAGATGGAGCGCGATCAGATTCGCCTGAAATTCTTCGGCGACCTGAGCCGCCTCTCGCCGGATCTGCTGGAGCTCATCGACCGCACCGACAAGACCTCGGCCAAATATGAGGGCTTCCAGGCCAATATCTGCCTCAACTACGGCGGCCGGGACGAGATTGTCCACGCGGCCCGGGCCTTCGCCCGGGACTGCGCCGCCGGGGTGCGGAAGCCCGAGGACCTGACCGAAGACCTGTTCGGCGGCTATCTCTATTCGGCCGGGGTCCCGGACCCGGATCTCATCATCCGGCCCAGCGGCGAGGAACGGATTTCCAATTTTCTGTTATGGCAGTCGGCCTATGCGGAATACTATTTTACAGACGTCCTCTGGCCCGACTTTACCCCCGCGGAACTTGACAAGGCCATTGCCGCCTATTTTAGGCGCGATCGCCGGTTTGGAGGCGTGAAACGGTGAAAACAAGAATTATTGTCGCGGCGGTGGGACTGCCGCTGCTGCTGGTGGTGCTGCTGGTGCTGCCGCCGGTGGCCACGGGCATTCTGGTGGGGGCCATGTCGGTCATCGCCGTCTATGAGCTTCTCTACCAGACCGGGCTGGCCCGGAACCTCTATCTGCTGGTCCTCTCGGGCCTGATGGCGCTGGCTGTGGCCATGTGGAGCTGCGGCGGCGGCGACTGGACGCCGGCCCTGGTGGGACTCTGGGTCTACTTCGCGGCCCTGGCCGCGGTGATGCTGGCGTCCCATATGGCCTTGAAGTTCGAGACGGTCTGTATCAGCATGTTTGCCGGCATCTTCATTCCGCTGATGCTCTCGTCCCTGACCCGGATTCTCTTCCTGGAGTACGGCCGGTTCTACGTGCTGATTCCCCTGATTCTGGCCTTCTCCTCCGACTCCGGCGCGTACTTCGCCGGCTGCTACCTGGGCAAGCACAAGCTGGCGCCGGTCATCAGCCCCAAGAAGACCTGGGAGGGCGTGGCCGGCGGCGCGGCGGCGGCCATTGTGGTCATGCTGCTCTACGCCCTGATTCTCGATCTGGCCTTCGGCTACGAGGTCAGCCTGGGCGCGGCCATTCTCTACGGCCTGGTGGGCACGGCGGTGGACGTCCTGGGCGACCTGACCTTCTCGGTCATCAAGCGCCAGACCGGCATCAAGGACTACGGCTTCCTGCTGCCGGGCCACGGCGGCATTCTGGACCGGTTCGACAGCATGATCTTTGTGGCCCCCCTGTCCGAGAGCCTGATTCTGCTGCTGCCGGTCATCGTAGGGGAGACCGTGAAATGAGAACGATTTCCATTCTGGGCTCCACCGGCTCCATTGGCCGCCAGACCCTGGACGTGGCCGAAAATCTGGGCCTGCGGGTCGCTGCCCTGACCTGCGGGACCCAGCTGGACCGGATGGAGGCGCAGTGCCGGAAATTCCGGCCCCTGCTGGCCGTCATGGCCGGGGAGGACTTGGCCCAGGCCCTGCGGGACCGGCTCTCGGACCTGCCGGAGATCCGCGTGGCCTCCGGCGAGGCGGGGCTCCTGGAGGCGGCGGCGCTGCCCGAGGCCGACACGGTGATTACCGCGGTGGTGGGCATGGTGGGCCTCAAGCCCACGCTGGCCGCCATCCGGGCAGGCAAGCGCATCGGCCTTGCCAACAAGGAGACCCTGGTCTGCGCCGGAGAGCTGGTCATGGCCGAGGCCAAGCGCTGGGGCGCGGAGATCATCCCGGTGGACTCCGAACACTCGGCCATCTTCCAGTGCCTGATGGGCAATCAGGAAAGGGGCGAGGTGAAGCGGCTGATTCTCACGGCCTCCGGCGGCGCGTTCTTCGGCTGGACCCGGGAGCAGCTGCAAACGGCCACCAAGGACCAGGCTTTGCGCCATCCCAACTGGACCATGGGCCCGAAGATCACCGTGGACTGCGCCACCATGCTCAACAAGGGCCTGGAGTTCATCGAGGCCATGCGCCTGTACCATATGCCGCCGGAGAAGATTGCCGTGGTGATCCACCGGCAGAGCATCATCCACTCCCTGGTGGAGTACTGCGACGGGGCGATTTTGGCCCAGCTGGGCGCGCCGGATATGCGCATTCCGATTCAGCTGGCCCTGACCTACCCCCACCGGCAGCCCAGCCCGGCGAAGCCCCTGGACCTGCTGACCTGCGGCGATTTGACCTTCGCCCCGCCGGACCTGGAGCGGTTCCCGTGCCTGGGGATGGCCATGGACGTGGCCAAGACCGGCGGCACGGCCTGCGCCGTGCTCAACGGGGCCAATGAGGCGGCCGTGGCGGCCTATCTCGATGACCGTATCGGCTTTTATGATATTTCCGACGGAATTGCCGCGGCGCTGGATGCCGTTCCCACGTCTCAGGACACGGCGCTGGAGGCGGCCCTGGAGGCCGACCGGCTGGCCCGGGCGGCGGCGGCGGCCTATTTCCGTCGAATCGGAAAGGTGATTTGATTTGTATATTCTTCTGGCGATCCTCATTTTCAGCGTGCTGATCTTTGTCCATGAGCTGGGCCACTTCCTGCTGGCCAAGGCCTTCGGCGTCCGGGTCAACGAGTTTGCCCTGTTTATGGGCCCGGCCCTCTGGAAAAAGGAAATCGGGGAGACCACCTATGCCATTCGCTGCATCCCCATCGGCGGCTACTGCGCCATGGAAGGGGAGGACGAACAGAGCAGCGATCCCCGGTCCTTCACCGCGGCGGCGGCCTGGAAGCGGGCGCTGATCCTGGTGGCCGGAGCGGCCTTCAATTTCCTGACCGGTCTGGTGCTGCTGGTGGCGCTCTATTCGGCGGTGGCCGGGTTCTCCACGCCGAAGATCGTGGACTTCTACGAGGACTGCCCCCTCCAGGCCGAGGACGGCCTCCAGGTGGGCGACGAGATTTACAGCATCGACGGCGAGCGGGTCTACATCTACTCCGATATCTCCATGCTGCTGCCTCGGAACACCACCGGCGTCTATGATCTGGTGGTCCGCCGGGACGGCCAGCTGGTGGAACTGAAGGACTTCGCCATGACCCAGCAGCCCTATGAGGAGAACGGCCAGACGGTCTATCGCTACGGCCTCTACTTCGGCGTGGAGGAGAAGACCCTGGGGACCGTATTGAAAAACAGCTGGTATACGGCGGTGGACTTCGTGCGGATCGTCCGCATGAGCCTCCAGGACCTGGTCTCGGGCTGGGTTTCCATTGACGAGATGACCGGCCCGGTGGGCATCGTCTCGGTCATCGCCGACACCGGCGAGCAGTCGGAGAACGCGGCGGCCGCGGCGCTGAATATCTCCTATCTGGCGGCCTTTATCGCCGTCAATCTGGCGGTGGTCAATCTGCTGCCGATTCCGGCCCTGGACGGCGGGCGGATCTTCCTGCTGCTGGTGACCTGGGTGATTGAAACCATTCTCCGCCGGAAGATCAACCCCAAGTATGAGGGCTATATCCACGCGGCGGGCATGATTTTGCTGCTGCTGTTCCTGGCCTTTATTACCTTCAAAGACATCGGAAAGCTGATAGGTGGTTAAATTGACAAGACAAATTCATGTGGGGTCCGTGGCCGTCGGCGGCGGCGCGCCGGTGTCCATTCAGTCCATGCTCAACACTCCCACCACCGACGTGGAGGGGAGTCTCTCCCAGCTCCGCGCCCTGGCGGCGGCGGGCTGTGAAATCGCCCGGTTGGCGGTGCCGGATATGGCCGCCGCCGAGGGCTTCGGCAGGATCGTGGACCAGTCGCCGCTGCCCCTGGTGGCCGATATCCATTTCGACTACCGGCTGGCCATCGCGGCGGCGGAGCGCGGCGCGGCCAAAATCCGCATCAACCCCGGCAATATCGGCGGCGAGGACCGGGTCAAGGCCGTGGTGGACTGCTGCAAGGCCCACCACATCCCCATCCGCATCGGCGTCAACGGCGGCAGCCTGGACAAGGCGCTGCTGGAGAAATACGGCCACCCCACGCCGGAGGCGTTGGTGGAGAGCGCCTTTTCCCACATCGCATTGCTGGAAAAGTTCGGGTTTTACGACATCTGCGTCTCCATGAAGTCCAGCACGGTGCCGCTGATGATGGAGGCCTACCGGCGCTTTGCCGAGCAGTCCGACTATCCCCTCCACCTGGGCGTCACCGAGACCGGCACCGAGACCATGGGCGTCATCAAGTCGGCCATGGGCATCGGCGGCCTGCTGTGTATGGGTATCGGCGACACGATCCGCGTCTCCCTGACGGCGGACCCGGTGAAGGAGGTGCTGGCGGCCAAGTCCATTTTAAAGGCGGCGGGACTCCGGAAGGAGGGCGTCAATCTGATCGCCTGCCCCACCTGCGGCCGGACGAAGATCGACCTGATCGGCCTGGCGAGCCGGGTGGAGGCGGCGCTGCGGGACTGCAAGAAGCCGCTGACCGTAGCCGTCATGGGCTGCGTGGTCAACGGACCCGGCGAGGCCCGAGAGGCCGACGTGGGCATCGCCGGCGGCGAGGACTGCGGCGTCCTGTTCGTCAAGGGCCAGCTCAAGGAAAAGCTGCCCTACGACCAACTCCTGCCCGCGCTGCTCCGCTACATCGACGAGCTGTAGGGGCGCGCATGGCGCGTCCGAAACCGGGTGCGATTTACGCAGCGCTGGCGGTCGATGCACCCGGTCCCGGCGGCATGTGGGCATGCCGCCCTACGCCCGCAGCGTTCGACGGACTGCCCTGTACACGGAAAGCAAGCGGACGCGCCATGCGCGCCCCTACGGCGAACGGAACCATCGAACCCCGGCGCAAATCGGAACCCGGTCCCGGGCGGCCATACAGGCCGCCCCTACGAGAGGACCGGAGGCGTGTCTGTAGGGGCGGATTTCATATCCGCCCAGCCGGCCCGACGCGTCGGATGTACTCCCGCCGAGCGCATAGATCGCAGGTTCGGCTCTGCCTTTGTATATTTTCGATGAGGAATACCATGAACGATTCTGTGACAATTCTCGATCTCTTCTCCGCCTGTCCTCTGTCCGAGGACAGGCGCGGTGTCTTTTCTCAGGCGCTGGTTCTGGGGGCCGACATCGACCCCGAGGAACGGCGAGTCGCGGTCCGGATCTCCGCGCCGGTCTATCTCCCGTCGGAGACGCTGCGCCAGCTCCGGGACGAGATCGTCCGGGCCTACGGCCTGGGGAATCTGACGCTCCACTGTACCTATCCGCCCGAGGCCCTGGCCGGGGCCGATCACCGGGATCTGTGCGATGTGGTCTGCGCCGTCTATCCCGCCGCCCGGGCCATTCTGGCGGGGAGCCGCTGGGACCTGAGCGCCGAGGCCGTGACCATCCATCTGGCCGCCAACGGCAAGGACCAGCTGGAGCCCTATCTGCCCGCCCTCCAGCGCCATTTGCAGGACCACTTCGGAGTCAGTCCCGCGGTGACCATCGAGGCCCACAGCGCCCTGACCGGCGACGCCCTCTACGCCGAGACGGCCCGGCTGCGGGAGGAGGCGGTGAAGGCGCTGCCGGTCCAGCCGGTCCCCAAGACCGCCTCCGGCGGGGCGTCCCATACCGTCTCCGCCGCCGACGGCAATTCGGACCTGATTTTCGGCCGCCCCTTCTATGGCGAGCCCACGCCCCTCAAGGACCTGGAGCTGGATATGTTCAAGGTGGTGGTCCAGGGCGAGGTCTTCGCCATCAACCACAGGGAGCTGAAGAAGCGCAACGCCTGGGTCATCTGCTTCGATATGACCGACTACACCGGCTCGGTCCGGATCAACCAGTTTATGGAGGCGGACAAGGCCAAGCCCATCCTGGAGCGCATCAAGACCGGCATGTGGATTTCGGTCCAGGGCCGGATGACCTACGACCGCTATGACAACGAGATGGTCATGCAGCCCCAGGGCATTATGCTGGGGAAAAAGCCGGGCCGGGTGGACCGGGCGGCGGAGAAGCGGGTGGAGCTCCATCTCCACACCCGGATGTCCAGCATGGACGCCTTGACCGACGTGGGCAAGGTGGTGGCCCAAGCGGCGGCCTGGGGCCACAAGGCCATCGCCATCACCGACCACGGCACCACCCAGTCCTTCCCCGACGCCCTCAAAGCGTCCAAGAACAAGGTGGCCGGAACGGACCAGCCCATCAAGATCCTCTATGGCTGCGAGGCCTATTTTGTCAACGACGTGGACGACCGCATCGTGGTCCACGGCAGCGGGACCCAGACCCTCCAGGACGCCTTTGTGGCCTTCGACCTGGAGACCACCGGCCTCTCGGCCCAGACCGACGTCATCACTGAGATCGGCGCGGTCATCTACCGGAACGGCGAGATTTTGGACCGGTTCCAGTCCTTCGTCAACCCCCACCGGCCCCTGAGCCAGAAGATCATCGATCTCACCGGAATCACCGACGAGATGCTGGCCGACGCGCCGGATATCGCAGAGGTTCTGCCGCAGTTCCTGGAATTCTGCGGCGACCGGCCTCTGGCGGCCCACAACGCCGACTTTGACGTCAGCTTTATTCTGGCCGCCTGCCGCCAGCTGGGCATCGACTACGAGCCGACCTATGTGGACACGCTGATTTTGGCCCAGAACCTGCTGCCGGACCTCAAGAACCACAAGCTGAACATCGTGGCCGACGCCCTGAGTCTGCCGGAATTCAACCACCACCGGGCCGTGGACGACGGCGTCACCGTGGCCCATATGCTCCGGCGGTTCTTTGAGATGCTCGCGGAGCAGGGCATTGCGTCCCTGCCGGAGATCAACCCCAAGATGGAGGCCCTTCGTTCCGGCGGCCATATTCTGGACCGGCAGGCCCGGCATATGATCCTCTTCGCCAAGAATCAGACGGGCCTGCGGAATCTCTACCGGCTGGTGTCCTATTCCAATCTGAAATACTTCCGCCGGGTGCCGCGTATCCCCAAGTCGGAGCTGATGCAGTGGCGCGAGGGCATCCTGGTGGGCTCAGCCTGCGAGGCGGGCGAGCTGTTCCAGGCCATCGTGGCCCGGAAGAGCCACGGCGAGCTGCTGCGCATCGCGTCCTTTTACGACTTTCTGGAGATCCAGCCCCTGTGCAACAACGCCTTTATGCTGGCCAAGGGTCTGGCCGCCGACGAGGAGGAGCTGCGGGACTTCAACCGCACCGTGGTCCAGCTGGGAAAAGAGCTGGGCAAGCCCGTGGTGGCCACCGGCGACGTCCACTTCCAGAACCCCGAGGACGAGATCTACCGGCGTTTGCTGCTGGCGTCCAAGGGCTTCGAGGACTGCGACCGGCCCCTGCCGCTCTACTTCCGCACCACCGACGAGATGCTGGAGGAGTTTTCCTACCTGGGCGCGGAGACCGCCAAGGCCGTGGTGGTGGACAATCCCAATCTCATTGCCGATATGTGCGACACCATCCGCCCCGTGCCCCACAACCTCTTCGCCCCGTCCATCGAGAACTCCGTGGAGGATTTGAAGCGGCTGGTCTACGGCAAGCTCCACCGGCTCTACGGCGAGAACCCGCCGGAGCTCATCACCAAGCGCGTCGAGACCGAGATGCACGATATTATCACCTGTCACTATGACGTGATCTATATGTCGGCCCAGAAGCTGGTCCAGAACTCCCTGGAGCACGGCTACCTGGTGGGCTCCCGTGGCTCCGTCGGCTCGTCCATTGTGGCCTATATGTCGGGCATCACCGAGGTCAACTCCTTCCCGCCCCACTACCGCTGCCCGGAATGTAAGTATACCACCTTTGAGGTCCCGGCGGGCATCGCCTGCGGCGCGGACCTGCCCGACGCCACCTGCCCCCAGTGCGGGGCCAAGTTCGCCAAGGAGGGCTTCAACATCCCCTTCGAGACCTTCCTGGGCTTCGGCGGCGACAAGGTGCCGGATATCGACCTGAACTTCTCCGGCGAGTACCAGTCCCGCGCCCACGCATATTGCGTGGAGATGTTCGGCTCCAGCCACGTCTTCCGGGCCGGTACCATCGGCACCGTGGCCGAGAAGACTGCCTTCGGCTACGTGAAGAACTACCTCCGGGAACGGGAGAAAACCGTTCCCAAGGCCGAGGAAAACCGGCTGGCGGCGGGCTGTGTCGGCGTCAAGCGCACCACCGGCCAGCACCCCGGCGGCCTGGTGGTCATCCCCCAGGAGAATGAGATCTGGGATTTCTGCCCGGTCCAGCACCCGGCCGACGATCCCCACTCGGACATCATCACCACCCAGTTTGAATACCACTCCATGGAGGAAAACCTGCTGAAGCTGGACATGCTGGGCCACGATGACCCCACGATGATCCGCATGATGGAGGATCTGACCGGCGTCAACGCCCAGGAGATTCCCTTGGATGACAAGGACACCATGTCCATCTTCTGCTCCAGCAAGATTCTGGGCTTCGAGGACGACCCGATTCTCGGCCCCACCGGGGCCTGTGCCATCCCCGAGTTCGGCACCAGCTTCGTCCGGGGCATGCTGCTGGATACCAAGCCCGACAAGTTCGATATTCTGGTCCGGCTCTCGGGCTTTTCCCACGGAACCGACGTGTGGCTGGGCAACGCCAAGGACCTGATCGTCTCCGGCACCGCCACGGTCTCCCAGGCCATCGGCTGCCGCGACGATATCATGCTCTATCTGATCTCCTGCGGCATGCCCGAGAAGCGGTCCTTTAAGATCATGGAGTCGGTCCGAAAGGGGAGAGGCCTCCCCGAGGGCGCCGAGGACGAAATGGTCCAGGCCGGCGTCCCGGCCTGGTATATCGAGTCCTGCAAGAAGATCAAATATCTCTTCCCCAAGGCCCACGCCGTGGCCTATGTGATGATGGCCTTCCGAATTGCCTGGTTCAAGGTCCATGAGCCCCTGGCCTTCTACGCGGCCTACTTCTACCGCCGCAGCCAGAAGGACGGCTTCGACGCCGCCATGATGACCGGCGGCCTGGAATCGGTCCGGGAGAAAATCAAGGAAATCCAGAGCAACCCCGACGCCTCGGGTAAGGAGGAGGACCTGCTGACCACCCTGGAGGTCTGCTACGAGTTCTATCTCCGGGGCTTCGAGTTCGCGCCCATGGATATCTATGAGTCCGAGGCTTTGCGGTTCCGGATCGTAGACGGGAAGCTGCTGCCGCCCTTTGTGTCGGTGGCGGGCCTGGGCGAGACGGCGGCGCTGGACATCGTCGAGGGCCGCAAGGGCAAGCGGTTTATCTCCATCGAGGAGTTTTCCGCCGCCTGCCCCAAGGTGTCCAAGACCCATATCGACAATCTCCGCCAAGCCGGCGCCTTCCGCGACCTGCCCGAGACCAGCCAAGTGACGCTGTTTTGACCTGAGGGGGCACCTTGGGGTCCGTCGCCTGAGAGGGAAGGCTCCCCTTGAGGGGAGCTGTCAGCCGAAGGCTGACTGAGAGGTGTTACCGCACCGAAGGCTTGCCGCAGGGTCTCGGCGCGTGCAGAGGGCGCTGACGCGCCGCCGCCGCTGCGCGGCGGCACACCTCTCCGTCACGCCCTTCGGGCGCGCCACCTCCCCTCAAGGGGAGGCTTTGGGGCCTCTTGCGGTTCGGCGGAGTGCGGTGCACGCGGAGCCTCGCGGTGGGCATCGGCCCCTACGAGGGATGATTGGGGGCGGGGCCCTTGCGGAAGAACTCCAGCGCGCCTACCACCAGCAGAAATCCGCCGAAGAGCTTTCGCAGCAGCTCCATCTCCAGTCCCACGGCCAGGGAGGCCGACAGGGCGGCGGCTATGGTGCCGCCGATGGCGGCGGGGATCACGGCGCGCCAGTCGATTTTCCGGTTGCGGATGTGAAAGATCAGCGCCCCCAGAGACGTGGGCAGAAAATAGAGCAGGTTGATGCCCTGGGCCGTGGCCTGCTCCATCTGAAGGGCGGCGGTGAGCCAGACCATCAGCAGCGACCCGCCGCCGATTCCGAAGCCCGAGAGGACGCCGCAGAAAAGGCCCACCAGCCCGGCGACCCAGGGCGACGCGAGACTCACAGCAGCAGCCGCAGACCGCCCCAGACGATGACCGCACCGAAAACCCGGTGCAGCAGCTGGGGCGGAATACGGCGGAAGACCAGGCCGCCCACCAGGCCGCCCAGCAGGCCTCCGGCCAGATAGGGCAGGGAAGCCCCCCAGGGCACGCTGCCGGACCGGCTGTAGACAAACAGCGAGACCAGGCAAAGCGGCAGGATAATGGCGATGGACGAGGCATAGGCCGTCTGATCCGGCAGCTTTCCGCCGCGGATCAGCAGCGGCACCAGCACCATCCCGCCTCCGGCCCCGAAGAGCCCGTTGACCACGCCGGCCGCCGCGCCGAGCAGGCCGAACGGAAGCCAGCTTCGATATGATTTCAAACAAATCGACCTCCCCTGGAAGCATTTCCAAGGGAGGTCGGTATTATTCCTGCCTTTACGGGCGCAGCAGGCTTCGGATGATTTCCCCGGCCATCATCAGTCCGGCGCAGCTGGGGACCCAGGCCACGGAGCCGGGAACGGTCGCGCCGGGGACGCGGATGGGGGCCTCGGTGGAGTAGAGCACCCGGTGGTGGACGATCCCGTGCTTTTTGAGCTCCCGGCGCATCACCCGGGCCAGAGGGCAGACCGAGGTCTCGGCCAGATCCGTCAGCACCAGCTTGGAGGGGTCCAGCTTATTTCCGGTGCCCATGGCGCTGAGAATGGGGATTTCCCGGGAAATGGCCGTGGCGATCAGGTCGGTTTTGCAGGCCACCGAGTCGATGCAGTCGGCCACGAAGTCCAGCGGCTGGGCAAAGAACGCCTCCCGGGTCTCGGGCGTGTAGCGCTGCACCAGCACCGTCAGCCGGCACTGGGGGTTGATATCCCCAATGCGGCCGGCCATGACCTGGGCCTTGGGCTGGCCCAGGGTAGAGCAAAGCGCCACCAGCTGGCGGTTGAGGTTGCTCTCGGCCACCGTATCGTCGTCCACCAGGGTCAGGGCCCCGACGCCGGCCCGGGCCAGGGCCTCGGCGCAGAAGCTGCCCACGCCGCCCAGGCCGAAGACGGCCACGTGCTTGGTTTGGAGCGCTGCCACGCCCTCCTCGCCCAGGAGCATGGCCGTGCGGGAAAATGCCTCGTTCATATCTTGCACCTCATAAAACTACCCGGCCGCTGAGACGGCCGGGCAGGATGAATTGGATTGGAATTACCGGGACTTGACGAACATCATCGGGAAGCCATAGGTGGTGTAGCTGCTGCCGGCGGTGACCTCTTCATACCAGGCGTTGTAGTCGTTGGTACGGAGGGTGTTCTCCACCAGGTAGTCGCGGTAGACGTCGCCGTAGCCGGAGAAGTACATCACATGATAGCCGTACTCACTCTCGATGATGCCGGTGTCGCCCACCTGACGGCTCTCGTCGTAGGCCCAGTCCTCAAAGGACTCCACCATGGCGCCGGGCGTGATGTTCTCGATCAGGCCGCCCTCGGAGGTGTCGTCGGACTTCTCGTCAGCCAGAGCGGCAAAGGCGTCCTCGGTGGCGTCGCCGGCCAGGAACTCGTCCAGGATCTCCTGGGCCTCTTCCTTGGCGGCGGTCATGGCCTCCTCGTCGGAGGTGTCGCTGACCTGCACCAGGATATGGCGCACGTTGGGCAGCTGGAAGGTCCGGTCGGACTGACCGATGAAGTAGAGCACGTAGTAGCCGAGCTCGCCGTTCTGGACATAGGTGGCGTCGCCGGGCTGCCGGGCATCGTCAGCCAGCCAGTCGCGGTAGGCCTCTACGGTGCTGGAGAGGGTGTAGTCCTCGCGGAGGGTGGTGGACTCATCCTCATAGGTCTCCTTGGAGTCCTCGTCGGCAAGCTCGACGGTGTAGTCCAGGAAGGCCTGCTCGTCGCCCTGGGAAGCCTCGGCCATCTCCTTGGCCTTGGTCTCGCACTCAGCCAGCGCGGCCTCGGTGTCCACTTCCTCTTCGCCTTCCTCCTCGGAAGCGGCAGGGACGTTAATGGGGTAGACGCGGAAGGTGACGGCGTCAAAGTCCTCGGTATGTTCGCTGTAATAGGCGGAAATGTCATCCGCGGTATAGCTGAAGTCGTTGGCGATCTGATTGGCGTAGGAGCCGGCAATGGTGGTAATCGTCATGTACTCCCGGAAGGAGTCGACGCTGGAGCCGGAGCCGTAGTTGGCGGCCAGATAGGCCTGGCCGCTGCCGTAGCCGTACATGGCGGCATAGAGATCCAGGGAAGAGATCTGGCTGTCGATGGAGCTCTGCTCCTCCTCGGACAGGGTGTAGCCGTTGGCCATGGCCTCGTCATAGATGGCATAGGCCTCGTAGGCGCTCTTGAGGGCGGTATCGAGGAGGTAGTCATGCCAGGTGGCATAGTCCTCGGTCATATAAGCCTGCTCGTCCAGCGGCTTGGAGGTGTCAATAAACATGCTCAGGTATTCGCCGTAGGTGTTGGACAGGTTCTGGTAGGCGCTGCCATAGAAGTAGTTGACCATGGCGGGGGACAGGGTATGATCGCCGACGGAGGCGGCGACGGTATGGGTGACAAAAAAGCCGGTGCTGACCAGGCTGAAGAATACGATCACAGCCACTGCCACCACAGCGATGACGCTGTAGAGCACCTTCTTGCCTGTGCTGCTGAGCCCCTTCTTGGTGCCGGCGGTGGACGGCGCTACGTCCGCATCAGTCAGGCCCTGACGCTTTTTCTTTTCGCGGGATGCGCTCATGTGGTTCATTCCTCTCATTTACAATAACTTCTTCGCCTACGGCGATACTTGCTCATTATAGCGGAATTCTCCGAAAGATGCAAGAGGGAGGTCGGATTTTCTGAGAGGGCGGTGAAGAATTTTCAGAATATTCAATTTTCGCCGTTCCGGTCCGAAGCGGCGATTTCGGCGCGCTCAAAGGCCCGCAGCAGGAAAAAGCCGCAAACGCCCATGACCAGGCCGCAGCCGAAGAACACCCCCAGCGTGACCGTGACGGCCAGCGCCAGCGGAGAGGAGAGCGCATACCAAAGAATCGCGCCGTGGACGACCAGAATAAACACCGTAGTGGGCACGTTGGCCAGACTGAGAAGAACGGCGTTTTTGACGAGCTGCTTCCCCCGGGCGGGATAGTGCCCCAGCAGCGGAAAGGCGTAGATCGCCACCGAGGCCAGAAGATAAACCAGCAGCCACACGGGGTATTGCAGGAACCGGTACGCCGGGCCAATGACCTGATAGATGACCAGCAGGTCGGCGGCGAGAAACACACCGGCCAGGGCCACCGGAAGAAAGAGCAGCGTGGCGTCCCGGAAGCTGCTGCGGAAGGCGGCGAGGTAGGTCCGCACCACCGAAGGGTCCTTCTGCCGGTACAATACAAAAATTGTCTCGTAACCAGCAGATATTGCTGCGCCGGCTGTCAAGACAGGGATACAAGTCACTAAAAAAACGGCGTTCAAGATCATGAAATTGCAGAATAATGTCAATAGGCGAATCAACGGATGATCGGGTGAAAAGAGGCGTTTCACGGGCTGGCTCTTCCTTTCTGTCTGAAATGCACAAGAGTTTTGGGGGGATTGGCGGATACTTGTTGAATTAGATTATAACACAGCCGCCGCAGAAAATCAGAGCCGCCAGACAGATCGAGCAATATATGCCGACGAAAAAGCAATATCTGTATAGATATTTTAGGAAATTATGCTATGATGTAAACAGAAAGCACAGGGCCCAGTGCAAACGAAGAAAAATGCTAGGAGGAATACCATGAAAAAGATCATTGCAACGCTGTTATGCGCCGTTATGCTAGCTGCCATGGCCGCAGGATGCAGCAGCTCCAACGCCAACACCGCCTCCACTGGATCGAAAACCATCAACCTGTGGTCCTTCACCGATGAGGTCCCCACCATGGTCGAGAAGTTCTTGGAGGAGCATCCCGATTTCGGCTATGAGGTCAAAACCACCATCATCGCCACCACCGACGGCGCCTATCAGCCGGCTCTGGATCAGGCGCTGGCTGCCGGCGGCGCCGACTCCCCCGACATCTACTGCGCCGAGGCTGCCTTTGTTCTCAAGTACACCCAGGGCGACGCCAGCCAGTACGCCCTGCCCTATGAGGACCTGGGCATCGACGTGGACGCCAAGCTGGAGGAGGCCGGCATTGCCCAGTACACGGTGGACATCGGCACCAACACCGACGGCAAGCTGGTGGGGCTGGGGTTCCAGGCAACGGGCGGCGCCTTTATCTACCGCCGCTCCATCGCCCAGGACGTCTTCGGCACCGATGACCCCAACGAGATCGCCGCGCAGATCGGCCCCGGCTGGGAGAAGTTCTATGAGGCCGCCGCGAAGCTGGCCGACAAGGGCTACGCCATCGTCTCCGGTGACGGCGACATCTGGCACGCCGTGGAGAACAGCTCCGACAGCGGCTGGGTCGTGGACGGCAAGCTGAACATCGACCCCAAGCGCGAGCAGTTCCTGGACCTGTCCATGGAGCTCAAGGCCAACGGCTACCACAACGACACCCAGGACTGGACCGACGCCTGGTACGCCGATATGAAGGGCGTGGGCGACAAGGAGGTCTTTGGCTTCTTCGGCCCCGCCTGGCTCATTAACTACACCATGGCGCCCAACTGCGGCGGCTCCGCCGTCGGCGAGGGTACATACGGCGACTGGGCTGTCTGCGACTCCCCCATCGGCTTCTTCTGGGGCGGCACCTGGCTGCTGGCCGGCAAGAACGGCGACGCCGAGAAGCAGGCCGCTGTGAAGGAAATCATCGAGTGGGTCACGCTGGACACCAGCGAGGAGGGCCTGCAGTACCGCTGGGCCAACGGCACCCTCTATGGCGCCGGCGGCACCAAGGACGTGGTGGCCAGCAGCACCGTGATGGAGAAGTCCGACGGCACCGTGGAGTTCCTGGGCGGCCAGAACATGTTCGACGTGTTTATCAAGGCCAACGAGAACGCCAAGGGCACCAACATGACCCAGTACGACGAGAGCATCAACACTCTCTGGCGCAACCAGGTCCGTGAGTACACCGCCGGCAACAAGTCGCGGGACCAGGCCATCGCGGACTTCAAGCAGCAGGTGGCGGACAACCTGGACGTGGTCGTCGAGTAACCTGCCCCAGTTTCCCTGGCATCGCGGAGCGGGACGCCGCAGCGTCCCGCTCCGGGAGAGAATACCGGCATAAAGGTGGAGAATAGAACTATGAAGCAGAGGAAACTGGGATACAACAGATACGCGAAGTACGGCTATATTTTCAGCCTCCCCTTTGTGATTGCGTTTCTGATCTTCTCGCTGTATCCGACGATTTACACCGCCCTCATCGGCTTTACCGACATGAAGGGCATCGGAACCACCACGTTCCACTTCCTGACGGACGATCCCTTCAAGAATTTCAAAACCGTGCTGACCAACCCGTCCTTCCTGACGGCGCTGAAGAACACCATCGTCATCTGGCTGTGCAACTTCATTCCCCAGATTTTGCTGGCGCTGCTGCTGGCAGCCTGGTTCACCGACCGCCGGAGCAAGGTCCGGGGTCAGGGCCTGTTCAAGGTGCTGATCTACATGCCCAACATCATCACGGCCGCGACCATCGCCATCTTGTTCAACGCCCTCTTCGGCTATCCCCTCGGACCCGTCAACGACATTCTGATGAAGCTGGGCCTCATCGACGAGCCCATCAATCTGCTGCTCAACAAGTCGGTGACCCGGGGCGTGGTGATTTTCATTCAGACCTGGATGTGGTACGGCTCCACGATGATTACCCTGATCTCCGGCATTCTCGGCATCAGCCCCGAGATCTACGAATCGGCGGAGGTGGACGGCGCCAACCGGGTTCAGACCTTCTTCCGGATCACCCTGCCCAACATCAAGACCATTCTGACCTTCACGCTGGTCACCAGTCTGATCGGCGGCCTCAACATGTTTGATATCCCGAAGCTGCTGCAGAACGGCGGACCGGACAACGCCACGCTGACCACCAGCCTCTTCATTTACAACCAGGCCTTCAGCGGCAGCTACCTCTATAACCGCGCCGCGGCGGCCAGTATGATTATGTTTGTGCTCATCGCCATTCTCTCTGCCGTCACCTTCTTCATCATGCGCGATCAGGACGAGGCGGCGGAGCGCAAGGCGGCCAGACGGCAGCGCCGCCTGGAGAAGCATCCCGAGCACGTGGGAGGGACCGCAAAATGATTCAGAACAAACAGAATGTAGCCCTGAAGATCGTGATTTATGTGGTGTGTACGTTCCTGGCGCTGCTCAGTATCATGCCCTTCTGGATCATGCTGGTGAACGCCACCCGTTCCACCGTGGAAATCCAGCAGAGCGCCGTGTCGCTGATCCCCTCCACCCATTTCTTCGAAAACCTGAAGCTGCTGCTGGGCAAGAGCTTCAATCCGGCGGTGGGCTTTATGAACTCGCTGATCGTCTCGGTGGGCTCCACGGTGCTGGCCCTCTATTTCTCCTCCCTGACGGCCTATGCCCAGGTGGCCTACGAGTGGAGACTGAAGCGGCCCTTCTTCAATTTCATCCTGGCGGTGATGATGATTCCCGCCCAGGTCACCATGATCGGCTTTTATCAGATGGTCTACAAGGTGGGCCTTACCAACCATCTGTCCATGCTGATCCTGCCGGCCATCGCTTCGCCCACCATGGTGTTCTTTATGCGGCAGTATCTCAAGCCCACGCTGCCCATGTCCATTGTGGAATCGGCCCGAATCGACGGCGCCCGGGAGTGGGGCATCTTCAACCGCATCGTCCTGCCGATTATGAAGCCGGCCATCGCCACCCAGGCCATTTTCAGCCTGGTCTCCAGCTGGAACAACCTGTTCACCCCCATGGTATTGCTGACGGATTCCAACAAGTATACCATGCCCATCATGGTCAGTCTTCTGCGGGGCGACCACTATAAAACAGAGTACGGCTCGGTGTATCTGGGCCTGACGCTGACGGTGCTGCCGCTGATTGTGGTGTACCTTCTGCTGTCCAAGTACATCATCGCGGGTGTCGCCCTCGGCGGCGTCAAGGGATAAACATCAGGCAGGGAGTTTCTCCCTGCCCATGCGTGTCGAAAAAGTCTTTTCGCCACGCTGTGCGTATTTTCAAACTTTTGAAAAAGTTTGAAAATACGTGTTGATTGAACGCGCATGGCCCAGGCCAGCTTCTCTTGCCCTTCGGGCAATTCACCTTCAGGGGTCTTAACCCCTTGCACACATTCCCCGCGGCTCTGTCACATCAGCTTTCAGCGAGGTTTTTTGACAGTCTGAGGCAGGGAGTTTCTCCCTGCCCATGCGTGCCGGGACGGATATACCGCCGCGCTGTATGAACTTGACTTCCGGGAACGCGCCGGAACTGAGGCATCACCGCGCCTTTGCGCCTCCTCCGGCACGTCCCGGCCTTCGGCGGCCTGCGGACGGCAATCCCGGCAAGGCGCTACTCGGACAGCCGGGAGCGGTACTCCGACGGCGAACAATTGGTGTACTTCTTAAAGCAGCGGCAGAAGGACGTCAGGTTGTTGAAGCCCGTCTGCATGGCGATGTTGGTGATGGGTGTATCGGAGGAGAGCAGGCACTGGGCTGCCTGCACCCGCTTGTGGCAGAGGTAGTTATAAAAGGTCGTATTGGTGTAGGACTTGAACAGTCTGGCGAAGTGGTACTTGGAGAAGCCCGTGTACCGCGCCGCCTGTTCCAGCGTCAGATCCTGGCTGTAGTTGGCGTCGATGTAGTTGATGAGACTGGAGAACTTGCCGAAATATTCCCAGTGCTTCTCATCGGACAGGGCTTGGTCGGTGGGAAGGGCTTTGGCGAAAAAACTTCTCCCGATGGTGGACACCGTCTCCAGCAGCACCCCATAGATCCGCAGCTCCCAGAAGGACTTGTGGGAGAAGTAGAGCTCCGTCATCCGGATAAACCCGTCGTAGACCTGCTGATAAATCTGGGGATGGGTGGCCGGGGTGCATAGAAAGGCCTGCATGAACAGCGGATCCAGCACCCGGTAGTCCTGATAGTTTTTGAGCATCTCCACGTCAATGAGGAAGATAAACCGGACGCCGAACTGCTCGAAGATCAGCTTGTGGAGCATATGGGGCGGGGTGATCAGAATGTCCCCCTCGTTCAGGCGGAAGGTTTCCCCGTTGGCGATGACGATGCTCTCTTCCTCCATGCAGACCATGACCTCCATGGCGCTGTGATGGTGTGTGTTGTAAATCCCTTTTTCATTGTTGTACCATATTCTCAGGTGGGTCTGGGGCAGATAGTCCACATCCTCCTGGGTATCATGGAGAACCCAGTCCGACAAAAATCGATCCGGCTGCTGATAGCGCAGGGGGACAGGCCGCTGTTGGATGTCTCTGTCCATTGGCATTCTCCTTTCCGGGTATATAATTCTATTGTATCCCTGAAACTGCCGCCGGTCAAGTAAGCGTACGACCCATACGTTTTTTATGAAGGAGAAACATATGAATCGAGAAGAAGCAGTGAAGAGAGCTACCGCCCTGGTGGGGCAGATGACGGTGGAGGAGATGGCCTCCCAGCTGCGGTTTGACGCGCCGGCCATCGAGCGGCTGGGGATTCCGGCCTATAACTGGTGGAACGAGGGCCTCCACGGCGTCGCCCGGGCCGGTACGGCCACGGTGTTCCCCCAGGCCATCGGCCTGGGCGCGACCTTCGACGAGGCGCTGCTGGGCCAAGTGGCCCAGGCCATCTCGGTGGAGGCCCGGGCCAAGTATAACCAGGCCGTCCGGGACGGGGACCGGGACATCTACAAGGGTCTGACGCTCTGGTCTCCCAATGTCAACCTCTTCCGCGACCCCCGGTGGGGCCGGGGCCACGAGACCTACGGCGAGGACCCCTATCTCATCAGCCGCCTGGGCGTGGCGTTCATCCACGGCCTCCAGGGCAACGGGGCGTATCTGCGTACTGCCGCCTGCGCCAAGCATTTCGCCGTCCACTCCGGTCCTGAGGCAGAGCGGCACCATTTCGATGCTCAGGTCAGCCCCAAGGAGTTGTGGGAGACCTACCTGCCCGCCTTCGAGGCCTGCGTCACCGAGGGACAGGCGGAGGCCGTCATGGGCGCTTACAACCGCACCAACGGCGAGCCCTGCTGCGCCAATACGTATCTGATGGAGGAGGTCCTCCGGGGCAAGTGGGGCTTCCAGGGCCATTACGTCTCCGACTGCTGGGCTGTCCGAGACTTCCACGAAAATCACAAGGTTACAGCTTCCCCGGAGGAGAGTGTTACCCTGGCTCTATCCAAGGGCTGCGATCTCAACTGCGGCTGTACCTACCAGCGTATTCTCGACGCCTACGAAAAGGGCATGCTCCCCCTGGAGCAGATCAAACGCTCCGCCATCCGGCTCTTTACCACCCGGTTCCTGCTTGGCATGTTCGATGAGACCGAGTACGACGCCATTCCCTACACGGCGGTGGAGTGCCGGGCCCATCTGGATCTGGCGGAGCGGGCCGCAGCCGAGAGCGTGGTACTGCTGAAAAACGACGGTCTGCTGCCCCTGAACCGGAAAGCCCTGCGCACCATCGGTGTCATCGGCCCCAACGCCGACAGCCGGGCGGCCCTGATGGGCAACTACCACGGCACGGCGTCCCGGTATATCACGGTGCTGGAGGGCTTGCAGGACTATTTGGGCGAGGAGGTGCGGGTGCTCTATTCCCTGGGGGCGCACCTGTTCCGGGACCGGGAAGAGGGTCTGGCCCAGCCCGGCGACCGCCTGTCCGAGGCCAAGGCGGTCTGCCGCCACAGCGACGTGGTCATCCTCTGCCTGGGTCTGGATGAGAGCCTGGAGGGCGAAGAGGGCGACACCGGCAACGCCTACGCCTCCGGCGACAAGCGGGATCTCCAGCTGCCCGAGAGCCAGCAGAAGCTCCTGGAGACCGTCATTGAGACCGGCGTGCCCTTTGTGCTCTGCATGATGGCGGGCAGCGCCATGGACTTGAATCTGGCCAGTGAGCATGCCGGCGCCATTCTCCAGGCCTTCTATCCCGGCGCCCGGGGCGGCAAGGCCCTGGCGAAGCTGCTGTTCGGTGAAATTTCCCCCTCCGGCAAGCTGCCCATTACCCTCTACCGGGATCTGGCGCACATGCCCGCTTTCACCGACTATGCCATGACCGGCCGGACCTACCGGTTTGTGGAGCAGGCGCCGCTGTACCCCTTCGGCTACGGCCTGAACTACGGCGATACGGCGGTGACGGCGGCCGCGGCGGACGCGGACACCTACGAGGAAGCGGCCCGGAACGGTCTCGTGGTCACGGTGACGGCGGAAAACCGGGGCTCCATGGATGTGGAGGAGGTCCTGCAGGTCTACGTCCGGGTGGACAGCCCCGACGAGGTGCCGAATCACCATCTGGCGGCCTTCCAGCGGGTGAAGCTGGCAGCCGGGTCCCGCCGGGAAATTTCCATTCCCGTGGACCGAATGGCCTTCTCCGTGGTCAACGACCAGGGCGAGCGGGTGTTCTCCGGGAACGGCGCCCAGGTGTACGTGGGCTTCGGCCAGCCCGACGCCCGCACTGCGGCCCTCACCGGCCAGACGGTCTGCACCATCGATCTCCGCTGAGGAGGAAGCGCCATGGGATTTCCGAAAAAGTTTGTCTGGGGCGTGGCCACCAGCGCCTATCAGATTGAGGGCGCGGTCCGAGAGGACGGCAAGGGCCCCCATATCTGGGACGTCTTTTCCGCCATGCCCGGCTATGTGCTTGGCAACCAAACCGGCGCCGTGGCCTGCGACCACTACCACCGCTTCCGCTCGGACGTGGCGGAAATGGGGCGGCTGGGCATTGGGGCCTACCGCTTTTCGGTGGACTGGTCCCGGGTCATGCCCACAGGCAGGGGCCCGGTCAACCAGCGGGGCTTAGATTTTTACGACGCTCTGACCGATGCTCTGCTGGAGGCGGGAATCGAGCCCTATGTGACGCTGTTCCACTGGGAGCTCCCCTATGCCCTCTATGAGCAGGGCGGCTGGATGAACCCGGATATCGTCGAATGGTTCGGCGACTATGCGGCGGCGGTGGCCGGACGGCTCGGCGACCGGGTGGGGCATTTTATCACCCTCAATGAGCCCCAGTGCTTCGTGGGCGAGGCCTTCTCCACGGGCAATCACATCCCCCGGCTGCGGCTCTCCCCCCGGGAGACGCTGACCATGGCCCATCATGCCCTCATGGCCCATGGCCGGGCGGTGCAGCGGGTGCGGGCGTCGGCGGGCCGGCCGGTGGAGCTGGGCTATGCCCCCACGGGCACCATGTGCTACCCGGCCAGCGAATCCCAGGCCGATATTGAGGCGGCCCGGCAGCAGCTCTTCTCTCTGCCGGAGCCGGAGCAGTGGGCGTGGAACGTGGCCTGGTGGTCCGATCCCGTGCTGCTGGGCCGGTACCCGGAGGAGGGACTGCGGAAATACGAGGCCTATCTTCCCCGAATCACCCAGGAGGATCTGGTCCTGATCTCCCAGCCCATTGATTTCTACGGGCAGAACATCTATAACGGCAAGTGCATCGCCATGGGCGAGGACGGACTGCCCCGGGAGGTACCGCGTCAGCCGGGCTTCCCCGCCACGGCCAACGGCTGGCCCGTGACGCCGGAATGCCTGCGCTGGGGTCCCCGGTTTCTGTATGAACGGTACGGACTGCCCATCTATATCACCGAAAACGGTCTCGCGGGTCAGGACGTGGTCTCGCTGGACGGCGCGGTCCACGATCCGGCCCGAATCGACTTTCTCCGCCGGTATCTCCGGGAGCTGCGCCGGGCCGTGGAGGACGGAGCCGATATCCGGGGCTACTTCCACTGGTCCCTGATGGACAACTTCGAGTGGTGCCGCGGCTATGCCGACCGGTTTGGCCTGCTCTATGTGGACTACGCCACGCAGCAGCGGATCTGGAAGGATTCGGCCCATTGGTATCGGGACATGATCGCCTCCAACGGCGAGACCCTCTGATGCCGCACAAGGGAATAGGATTTTTCACCGGGAGCGCGGCTTAGACTGTGTCTCCCGGCTTTTTCGTTGGAAACCGGACAATTTGACTTGCTCTGGCCGGGGCGGTGCGCTATAATAGGGGAAAACGGAAGTTTCAGGAGGTACGTCCATGCCAACCAATACCTATGAAAGCCCTCTGTCCAGCCGCTACGCCAGCCCCGAGATGCTCTATCTCTTCTCGGCCGATAAGAAGTTCACCACCTGGCGGCGGCTGTGGATCGCCCTGGCCCGGGCGGAGATGGAGCTGGGACTGCCCATCACCCAGGCCCAGATCGACGAGCTGGAGGCGCACAAGGATGAAATTGACTACGAAGCCGCCGCCCGCTATGAGCGGCAGCTCCGCCACGACGTCATGGCCCATATCCACGCCTACGGCGACCAGTGCCCCAACGCCATGCCCATCATCCACCTGGGAGCCACCAGCTGCTATGTGGGCGACAATACCGATGTGATTTTGATGAAGGAGGGCCTGGAGCTCCTGCGGGGCAAGCTGGTCAACCTGATCGACCGGCTGACCAAGTTCGCCATGGAGTATCGGGGCCTGCCCACCCTGGGCTTTACCCACTTCCAGCCCGCCCAGCTGACCACCGTCGGCAAGCGCGCCACCCTCTGGGCCAATGAGCTGGTCATGGACCTGGAGGAGCTCAACCACCGGATCGACTCGCTCCAGTTCCGGGGCGTCAAGGGCACCACCGGTACCCAGGCCAGCTTCCTGGAGCTCTTCGGCGGCGACCACGAGAAGGTCCGGCAGCTGGAGAAGAAGGTCTCCGCCGAGATGGGCTTTGAGAAGGTGGTCCCGGTCTGCGGCCAGACCTATTCCCGGAAAATGGACGCCAACGTGCTGGCGACGCTCTCGGCCATCGCCCAGTCCGCGGGCAAATTTGCCACGGATCTGCGGCTCCTGTCCCACCTGAAGGAGCTGGAGGAGCCCTTCCAGGACAAGCAGATCGGCTCCTCGGCCATGCCGTATAAGCGAAACCCCATGCGCTGCGAGCGAATCTGCTCCCTGGCCCGGTACGTGATTGCCGACGCCATCAATCCCGCCTTCACCGCCTACAACCAGTGGTTCGAGCGGACCCTGGACGACTCGGCCAACAAGCGGATTTCCATACCCGAGGCATTTTTGGCCGTGGACGCCATTTTGCAGATTTACCTCAATGTCACCGACGGCCTGAAGGTCTATCCCAAGGTCATCGAGCGGCGTCTGCGGGAGGAGCTGCCGTTTATGGCCACGGAGAATATTATGATGGACGCCGTCAAGCGCGGCGGCAACCGGCAGGAGCTCCACGAGCGAATCCGCGTCCACTCCGTGGCGGCGGGCCGGGTGGTCAAGGAGGAGGGCGGTCAGAACGACCTGATCGACCGCATTGCCGCCGACCCGGCCTTCGGCCTGACCAAGGAGGAGATTCTGGCCCATATGGACCCCAAGGCCTATATCGGCCGCTGCGAGGCCCAGGTGGAGGAGTTCTCCGCCCAGGTGGTGGACCCGATCCGCGCCCAATGGGCATCGCTGCTCACCGACGAGCAGCCCGAACTCAAGGTCTAAATACAAGAGGGAGCGTCATTTTGACGCTCCCTTTTTTATAATGCCTGGAACCCCGGGGGCATGGCCGTAGGGGCGGCTATCAGCCGCCCGTGCCGCACACCGGTTTTCGAAGGGGCTGGATTGATGGTCCGTAGGGCGGGGTGCCTTGCACACGGGGCCTTTGCGGGCGGCTGCTAGCCGCCCCTACGGGAGGTGCGGAGGCGTGTCTGTAGGGGCGGATTTCATATCCGCCCGGCTGCACCGCCGCGCCGGGAGCACCCTCGCCGAACGCACAGATCGTAGGGGCGCGGAAAAGCCTCCCCTTGGTGACCAAGGGGAGGTGGCAGGCCGAAGGCCTGACGGAGGGGATCAGAGCCGCCGGTGACCGGGGGCTTACAATCCCTCAGTCAGCCTGCGGCTGACAGCTCCCTTTACACAAGGGAGCCTTTTCTCAGACGACAAAAAATGGATGGTTCAGCGACAGCGCGTCGCACCCGGGCGCGGGTCTGTAGGGGCGGATTACATATCCGCCCGGCCGCACCGCCGCGCCGGGAGCACCCTCGCCGAACGCACAGATCGTAGGGGCGCGGAAAAGCCTCCCCTTGGTGACCAAGGGGAGGTGGCAGGCCGAAGGCCTGACGGAGGGGATCAGAGCCGCCGGTGACCGGGGGCTTACAATCCCTCAGTCAGCCTGCGGCTGACAGCTCCCTTTACACAAGGGAGCCTTTTCTCAGACGACAAAAAATGGATGGTTCAGCGACAGCGCGTCGCACCCGGGCGCGGGTCTGTAGGGGCGGATTTCATATCCGCCCGGCTGCACCGCCGCGCCGGGAGCACCCTCGCCGAACGCACAGATCGTAGGGGCGCGGAAAAGCCTCCCCTTGGTGACCAAGGGGAGGTGGCAGGCCGAAGGCCTGACGGAGGGGATCAGAGCCGCCGGTGACCGGGGGCTTACAATCCCTCAGTCAGCCTGCGGCTGACAGCTCCCTTTACACAAGGGAGCCTTTTCTCAGACGACAAAAAATGGATGGTTCAGCGACAGCGCGTCGCACCCGGGCGCGGGTCTGTAGGGGCGGATTACATATCCGCCCGGCCGCACTGCCGCGTCGAAAGCACCCCCGCCGAACGCACAAATCGTTGGGGCGCGCATCGCGCGTCCGGAACCGGGTGTAATGATGGCGGGCCGGGGCGCTGACCTTTTTTTGCGGCGCTGCATAGGATGGGAAAACCATGATTGGAGGGATTCCCTTGGAAGAAATCTCCTTGGCGGCGCTGCCCCTGGGGGCCTGGGCCGAGATGCGCCGGGAAACCCTGGAGCCCGACGCCGGGCGGCGGCTCCGGGAGCTGGGGCTGGTGCGCGGCACGGCGGTCAGCCATCTCTATACGGCTCCGGCGGGGTCGCCGATGGCCTTTTCCATCCGAGGCGCGGTCATCGCCCTGCGCACCCAGGACTGCCGCCGGATCACCGTGGCAGTGGAGACCGCCCCATGAGCGGCTCGGATACCGAAGAGATCGTCGTGGCGTTGGTGGGAAACCCCAATGTGGGGAAGAGCACCCTGTTCAATGCCCTGACGGGGCTCCGCCAGCATACCGGCAATTGGCCGGGAAAAACTGTGGCTGTGGCCCAGGGCCGCTACCGCTATAAGGGGCGGACCTACCGGCTGGTGGATCTGCCCGGCACATATTCCCTCTGCGCCCGGTCGGAGGAGGAGCGGATCACCGCCGAATATCTCCGGGGTCAGGAGGCCCACTGCGTCCTGGTGCTGGGGGACGCCACCTGCCTGGAGCGGAATCTGCTCCTGATGCTCCAGGTGCTGGAGCTGACGGACCGGTGTATCTTCTGCGTGAATTTGCTTGACGAGGCCAAGCGCCGCCATCTGGAGGTGGACCTTCCGGCCCTGGAGCGGGAGCTGGGGGTGCCGGTGACCGGAATTACCGCCAGCTCCGGCCAGGGGCTGGACCGGCTGCAGGAGCGGGTCCGGCAGATGGCCGACGGATTTGTGCCCGTCCATCCCCGGCGGGTGGTGGAGGACCTGGAGGCGGTGCTGCATCCGCGGAACCGGCGGACTGCCGAGCGAATTGCCGCCCGCTTTGCCGCCAGAGCCGAGGAGATCGCGGCGCAGGTCCTCTCCGGGGAGCGGAAGCCCGCCATGACCTGGCTGGACCGGCTGACGCTGGGACGCCGGACCGGCCGGATCACCATGGTGCTGCTGCTCCTGGGGGTGTTCTGGCTGACGATCTCGGGTGCGAATGTGCCGTCGCTCTGGCTGGAGCGGCTGTTTGCCTGGGGCGGCCGGTGGCTGCGCCTGGGCGCGGAGGCCATGGCCCTGCCGCCGTGGCTCACGGGCCTGCTGCTGGACGGGGCCTACGACACCGCCGCCCGGGTGGTGGCGGTGATGCTGCCGCCCATGGCGATTTTTTTTCCGCTCTTCACGCTGCTGGAGGATTTCGGCTATCTGCCCCGGGCGGCCTTCCTGCTGGATCACCGGTTCGAGGCCTGCGGCGGCTGCGGCAAGCAGGCCCTGACCATGGCCATGGGCTTTGGGTGCAATGCCGCCGGCGTCATCGGCTGCCGAATCATCACCTCGCCCCGGGAGCGGCTGCTGGCCCTTCTCACCAACGCCCTGGTGCCGTGCAATGGGCGATTTCCGGCCATGATCGTGCTGATCGCCCTGTTTTTCTCGGCGGATTCTCTGGCCGGAGCCGTGATTCTCACGGGCTTTGTGGTGCTCAGCGTGGGCATGACCTTTCTGGCGACGGCGATACTCAGCCGGTCGGTGCTGCCGGGGAAGCCCAGTCCCATGGTGCTGGAGATTCCGCCCTTCCGGCGGCCCCGGGTGGGGCAGATTTTGCTGCGGTCCCTGCTGGACCGGACCGCCGCCGTGACGGGCCGGGCGGTGACCGTGGCCGCGCCGGCAGGCATGGTCCTCTGGCTCCTGGGCCACGGGACCCTGGGCGGACAGTCGCTCTTGCAGCATCTGGCGGCCTTTCTCGATCCGCTGGGCCTGGTTCTGGGCATGAGCGGCGCCATTCTGGCGGCCTTTCTGCTGTCCTTCCCGGCCAACGAGCTGCTGCTGCCCCTGCTGGCGACGATTCTCAGCGGCAGCGCAGTCCTCACCGAGACCGAGGGCGCGGCCCTGGGAACGCTGCTGACAGCCCATGGCTGGACCCGGCAGACAGCGCTGTGTACCATTCTGTTTCTGCTGTTTCACTGGCCCTGCGCCACCACCTGTCTCACCATCCGCCGGGAGACCGGCAGCTGGCGGTGGACCCTGCTGGCCATGACGGTACCTACGGCCCTGGGCGGCATCCTGTGCTTTGCCGTGGGTCTGCTGCTGTGAAGCCGATTGTATTTTGACGAAGAAACCGCTATAATAGCCGAAGGCGGCGCGAACCCATACTGTGCGCCGCCGGAGGGGAAGTACACATATGAAACAAGCAAAGAGCTTCTGGGCGGAATTCAAGCAATTCATTTCCCGGGGCAATGTCATCGATCTGGCCGTTGGCGTCATCATCGGCGGCGCGTTCACGGCCATTGTCAACTCTCTGGTCAACGACGTCGTCATGCCGGTCATTGGCATCCTCTTTGGCGGCATCGACTTCACCGGCCTCAAGTACGTCATCACCCCGGCCTCCGGCGATACGCCCGAGGCGGCCATTTACTACGGAAATTTCATTCAGAACGTGGTGAATTTCCTGCTGGTGGCCTTTGTGGTGTTCGTCATGGTGAAGCTGATTAACGGATTCCGCCGCAAGAAGGCGGCGGCCCCCACGCCGCCGCCCCAGCCCTCCGAAGAGGTCCTGCTGCTGCGGGAAATCCGCGACGCCCTGAAGGAACAATAACCGCTGCATCCGCCTGCGGCACAGGCGGGCGTGGCTTCGATGGTTCCCCCTTCAAAAGGGCCGGATGTCTGAGAAGGGAGGCTCCCCTTGAGGGGAGCTGGCGCGGAGCGCCTGAGAGGTGTTACCGCACCGAAGGCTTGCCGCAGGGTTTCGGTGTGTGCAGAGGGCGCTGACGCGCCGCCGCCGCTGCGCGGCGGCACACCTCTCCGTCACGCTTCGCGTGCCACCTCCCCTCAAGGGGAGGCTTTGGGGGCCGGTGCCTGTGAGGGATTACCGTCCTGAAAATTTCCCGCAGGGTCCCGGCGTGTGCAGAGCAGGCTTAACGCCCGGTTATGAAATTCTGTTTGTGGCTTAACCGCGCCTCTCTTGTGCGATTCTGGACGATTGGGTACAATATACCCAAGGAAAGCGCTTCCGATCACGACAGGAGGGAACAAAATGGAACAGATCAAGGCCCTCGGCGGCCATATAGCCGCCCGGCGGAAGGCTCTGGGGATGACCCAGGAGCAGCTGGCGGCCATGCTGGGCATCTCGGCCCCGGCGGTCAGCAAATGGGAGACCGGCAGCTCCTATCCGGATATCACGCTCTTATGTCCGCTGGCCCGGGCCCTGGAGACCAATGTGGATACACTGCTCCAATTCGAGGACACGCTGCCCGAGCAGCAGGTGATAGAAGCGGTCAACGGCATCATGGAGCAGGCATCTCAGGGCGCAATCCAGGCGGCGGAAGCACAGCTTCAGGCGCTGCTGCGGCAGTATCCCAACTGCACCGCGCTGCAATTCAACGCCGCGGCTGTGTACGCCGGGCTGCGCATGCTGTGCCCTCAAGCGGATGCGGAGACGCGGAACCGATGGCGAGAGGCGGGTCAAAGGCTGCTGGAGGCGGTACGGGCTTCCGGCAGCGGGGCCTATTGGCAGGCCGCCACGGTCCAGCTGGCGGGACTGCGGATCACCGACGGAGCTCTGGAGGAGGGCGAGGCCTTGCTGCGAGAGCTGCCGGAGCGCATCGGCGATCCGACTTTGACTTGGATTCAATTTTACCTCAAAAAAGACCAGCCGGAGCAAGCCAGAGAGCAGCTGCAAAAGCAGCTCTACAAGCTGGTCTCCGAGGTCCAGACCTGCCTGCTGGCCCTGATCAACCCCCAGCTGCTGCCGGAGGAGGCCCGGCAGCTGCGGGCCTGTGAGGCGTATCGAGCCGTGGCCCGGGCCTTTGGCCTGGTGGATATGGGGGACGGCGTAGAAATGGGGATTCGGCTTCGCATGGGCCAGACGGAGGAGGAAGCGGCCTGCTTTGCCCGGTACGTGGAGGCTGTCACCGGTCCCGCCAACCAGCCTGACCCGGCGCTCTTCGCCCCGGCCTTGGAGACCGCCCGCACCGAGGGCCGAATGGCCACCACCCCAGCCCTTCGGCGCATGATCGTCCAGAGCGTCAACGAGGAACCCCAGTACCAGGCGCTCAAAGACAGCCCCACCTTTGCCGCCGCTTTGTCGCGGCTCCAGGCCAGCCTCTGAGAACGAGAGCGGGAAGTGTGAAAGGATATGCCGTAGGGGCCGATGCCCACATCGGCCCGCCAGGCTCCGGGTGCAAGGCGCCCCGCCGGCTGCACCGACCCCGGTTCTGCCGTAGGGCGGCATGCCCACATGCCGCCGGAACCAGGTGCGTTGCGGTCGAGGCCCTGGTGGTAGTGGAGGCCGGGTAGGGCGCATATACAATGCGCCCCCAGACTGTCGAAAAAGTCTTTTCGCCACGCTGGGCGGATTTTCAAACTTTTGAAAAAGTT
>DSLFC04102__coassemble_564_pt1 | contig 53439 bp, 50 predicted proteins | sample DSLFC04102__metabat2_low_PE_037 | metagenome-assembled genome bin DSLFC04102
GGGCAAAAGATTGGGCGAAGGCCGCAGACACAATTGTGCGGTGATGCCTTAAGCTTCACCCAGTTCCGTACCTGGGCCAAGCCTCTCAGCGTCGTATATCGCATGGCGTGTTTTTCTTTCGCATCCGCGAACACACGCTCTATCGTCTCTTTCCGCAGCTTGTACATGCGGGCATAGAACGGTGTATGCCGGGCGTCTTCCGCCAGATCCTCGTAGTCCTTCCAGATATGCCGCGTCACGGTCTTGACACAGCTTTTCGACTTTGTGCACTTCTCTCTGCTGGGGCAGCTGGCGCAGATCTTTGGATCGCTTTTGTATTCCCGGTAGCCATCTCGGTTGGTTGTACTGTTCTCTGTCGGCCCGGCCATGGGTATGAACCCGCAGCAGTTCCTGCCCCTGCTGGCCTATGCAGGTTACCTGGCTCTGGCACTGCCCTCCGCCAATCCCATTACCGCGTTTATGCACGGCCAGGATCAGCTGGTGGACACCAAGCAGATCCTCAAATTCTCCATTCCCTCCGTTATTGTCTGTCTGATTATCTACGCCGTCGTCGGTATTCCGCTGTCCCAGGTTTTCTTCTGATCCTGCAGCTTTGGCGAGAGAAAAGACAAATCCGGATGCCTTCACACAGGCACCCGGGTTTTTGAGCGAAATCTTCGATTAAATCCATCTCAGGAGCATCTTCGACCCCTGTCCAAAGATCTTGGCGTACAGCGTGCACGATGTTCAAGCAGAACAGACAATACGTTCAGCAGCACAGCGGCAGCCAAAAACAGAAGCACTACCCAGGCCAAAGCATCGATGGTATCCTCCAGGGAGGACCAGTCCCCCATTCGGACGTGATCGCGAATTTGGAAGAACTGCGCCGCCACCGCGGCAGCTGCCAGAGACAGGCTGCCCAGAACGGCCCAAGGGCCCCGGGGTCTGCCCCAGGTCAGGGACAGCAGCGGTATCAGCCAGGCCCCCAAGCCCAGACAAAGACTGGTCACCGAATAAGCTACGATTTTCCCATTTGTCAGAAGCAGCAGCAGCAACAGCAGCACAGCAACGCCAAACGCCGCTACAGCGCCCCACCCCAAAAGATATTCCACAGGCCGTCTCTCCCGGGTGAGGGCCAAGGTCTCGGTCAGCATCGCCTCCGCCGTCTCCACAGGAATGGATTCCGTCTCGGTCCGTTCTCCCCGCATCAGATCCACCAGGGAGACCTCCAGCGCCTCGGCCAGAGGCTCCAGGGTCCGGATGTCCGGGAAGCCCGCGCCCCGCTCCCATTTGCTGACGGTCTTGTCCGTGACATAGAGCCGCGCCCCCAGCTGGGCCTGGGTCATCCCCCGGGCCTTGCGGGTCTCGGCAATAAACCGTCCCAGTTTTGCCGCGTCCATGGCCGCACCTCCTTTGACTCCAGTGTACCAGAGGCCGGTCCTTTTGGCAATCGACCCATCGTAGAGGCCGGATATTCAGGGCGAAATCGCGCTTTCCCAGAGATCATACGCCTGTTCCCAGGTCTCCCGTACATAGGGGCGGCGATCATCGCCGATCTGTTGGGCATACCGCTCCACAAATTGGAGAAAGAATACCAGGCAGTCTCGGGACTGGCTCAACTGACGGGCAATGACTCTGCTCCAAACCGGCGCCTCCCGGTACTGCCGTGACTGCCGGAACCGTTCCACATAGGCGGTAAAATCAAACGGCAGCCGCCGCTCCTCTACCCGCACCGTTCCGTCGGTAAGCTCCAGGATCGTATAGGGAATGGAGTCCTTCACGCACTCCAGCGGCAGCCCGCAAGATCCGGCATCCAGCAGCACCACGCGGCCATCGTCGGAAGCATAGTGCCATTGAATATGACAGTGCCCGAACAGATACACCCCGGGCGGCAGCTCCGACAGCCGCTGCCGAAACTGCGCGTCCCGGTCAAAATACCGGTGGATATCTCGCGTAAATGCCTCAAAGGAGATGTCCCCCATGGGGATACCGTTCCGAGACCACCCATGTTCCCCACTCCCGATGCTCTCTGTCCCCAATAAATTCCGCCGAAGAATGGGCAATATGAAGCGGAACGCCGTCCACCGTCAGCTCCAGCCGCTGCGGAAGTGACAACAAATAGGCCCGGTTTTCCGGGCTGAGATTTCGATAGCACCAATAGGAAATCTCCATCTGCCCATCCGTCCAGGTGCGCTGGTCCTGGTGCATCAGGGTCTCGAAGTAGCGCTCCTCATTGCCTCGGATCACATGGGCGTTGGGCAAATTCCGAATGCGCGTGACACAGGCGTCCGGCTCCGGATTGCTCAGACAATAGTCTCCGAGCAGAATATAGCCATCCACCCGCTGCGCTTCCGCATCGGACAGGACCGTCTCCAATGCCTCCAAATTCCCATGGATATCAGAAATAACCGCAAATTTCATAGCTATTCTCCTATCTTTTACAGCTGGTTTCCCATCTGTAAAGACGACAAATAACGGGATACGTTGCGGCATGGCGGCATATGGGCATGCCGCCCCAGACTGTCGAAAAACCTCGCTGAAGATGTCTGTGACAGAGCAGCGGGGGAAGTGTGAAGGGGGCAAAAAGCCCCCTTCGCGTTCAATCGACACGTATTTTTAAACTTTTTAAAAAGTTTAAAAATACGCACAGCGTGGCGAAAAGACTTTTTCGACACGCTGTGGCGGCATGTGGGCATGCCGCCCTACGGCGCGAAGCGCACTTCTTCCCTCTTCCCTATTCACTCTTCCTTACCCCTGCGGCCCCTACGACGGGATCGATGGCCGGTGCGGCCGGCGGACTGCCTCTGACCCGGGGCTGGCGGGCCGATGTGGGCATCGGCCCCTACGAAGGTCTATCCGGTCAATTCACCACGTTGACGGGCGTTCCGGCCTGGAAGGCGCGGATATTTTCTGCGGTGGTATCGAGAATTCGCTGCCGGGCCTCCCGGGCGCCCCAGGACATATGGGGGGTCAGGATGCAGTTGGGGGCGGTCAGCAGGGGGTTGTCCGGGCGGATGGGCTCGGTGGAGACCACGTCCAAGGCCGCGGCGGCCAGTTTGCCGGTGCGCAAGGCCTCGGCCACGGCGGGCTCACAGAGGAGCTGGCCCCGGGCATTATTGATTAAGATGGCCCCGTCCTTCATCTTTGCCAAGGTATGCTTGTTGATAAGGCGGGTATTCTCTTCGGTGAGATTACAGTGGAGAAACACCACGTCGGACCGGCCCAGCAGCGTATCCAGATCCACATAGGTTCCAATGGCCCGGCCCTCATCACAGGGATTCGGGTCGCAGGCCAGGACCTCCATGCCCAGGGCCTTGACGATGGCTCCGGTGGTCCGCCCGATTCGGCCAAAGCCGATGATTCCGGCGGTCTTTCCGGCCAGCTCAATCAGAGGATAGTCCCAATAGCACCAGTCCGTGTGCCCGGCCCACTTGCCCTCGTGGACCGTTTCGCTGTGGTGGCCGATGTGGTGACAGACCTCCAGCAGCAGCGCCACGGCAAACTGGGCCACCGAGGCTGTGCCGTAGGTGGGTACGTTGCAGACCGCGATCCCCTTCTCCCGGGCCGCGGCGCAGTCCACCACGTTGTAGCCCGTGGCCATGACCGCAATCAGCCGCAGATTGGGACAGCGGTCCAACGTTGCCCGGGAAATAGGCGTCTTATTGGTCACCGCAATCTCCGCGGCTCCGATGCGCGCTGCAATCAGCGGCGATTCCGTATAGGCTGTCCGGTCATAGACCGTCAGCTCCCCCAGCGCCTCCAGCGCGCTCCAGCTGAGATCGCCGGGATTCTCCGTAAAGCCGTCCAGCACCACCAGTTTCATGGGCGTTACCTCCTAAGAATGACGTTTTGCCTTGTGGACGTATTGCATGGTGAGGACGCCTTCCCGTCTGGGGCATTCGATGCCGTTCCTCACTGATTCCCTATTCCCTATTCCTTCTTACTTTCCAAAAATCCCGAACGCTGGATGAGAAAAGGAAGAGGGAATAGGTAAAAATCCCGAACGCTGGCGCATTCGGGATTTTTGGTGCCGCTGACCGGACTCGAACCGGTACGAAAGTCACCTTTCAGTGGATTTTAAGTCCACGGTGTCTACCATTCCACCACAGCGGCGTGGTATTTATTGTAACACCGATTCCCGCCCGCGTCAAGAAGAAGACCAGGCGTCGGGATTTGTGGAAAGTCGCGTAAAGATTTCATTTACCTTCGTGGGTTTTTTGTGTATAATAGGGCCATCAAGCTGCCGCCGACCGGGCGGTACGTTAAGGAGGAAGATTCTATGTCGAAGCAAGGCAAGCAAAACAGCTGGCTCCGCAACTACGGCCTGCTGATCTGCATGCTGGTAGCCATCGTCGCTGGCTGTGTGGTGGGCTTCCTGTTCCCTGCCACAGAAGAGAGCACCGGCGCCAAGGTTCTGGAACCTCTGGGCACCGTGTTTATCAACATGATGTTCTGTATCGTGGTTCCCATGGTCTTCGCGTCCATCGCCGGCGCTGTGGCCAATATGGGCAGCCGCAAACGGGCCGGCAAAATCATGGGCGTCACCATTGGTACCTTCGTTGTCACCGGCGCCATCGCCGCCTGCATCATGTTCGTGCTGATGCGGCTGGTTCCCCCGGTCCTGGCCCCTTGGCAAAATATCTCTGCCGAGGAGCTGGGCGAGTATGCCACCATCTCGCAGATGATCGTCAACTTCTTTACCGCTGAGGACTTTGTCAGCCTGCTGAGCCGCAAGGCCATGCTGCCGCTGATCGTCTTCTCCCTGCTCTTCGGCTTCGCCGTCAACCTCAACGGCGGCAAGGATACCGTGGTCGGCAAGTGGCTGGACGATCTGGCCAACGTGATGATGAAGTTCGTCAAGATCGTCACCTACTACGCTCCCATCGCCTTCTTCGGCTTCTTTGCCAACCTGGTGGCCACCTACGGCCCCCAGATCACCGCCGACTATGGCCGGGCGCTGCTGGTCTACTATCCCCTCTGCGCCGTCTACATCTTCACGGCCTTCCCGCTCTTCGCCCTCTTCGGCGGCGGCAAGCGCGGCCCCGGCGAGATGTTCCGCCATATCCTCCGGCCTGCCATGGTGTCCCTGGGCACCTGCTCCTCCGTCGCCACCATCCCCACCAATATGGAAGCGGCCGAGGACACCGGCATCTCCAAGGACGTCTCCGATATAGTGCTGCCCCTGGGCGCGACCATGCATATGGACGGCTCCTGCTTCTCCTGCGTGCTGAAAATCGCCTTCGTCTTCGGCGTCTTCGGCGTGCCCTTTGAGGGCATCGGCATGCTCGTCAAGGTGGTCCTGGTGGCCGTTCTGTCCTCGGTGGGCATGTCCGGCGTCCCAGGCGGCGGCTACATCGGCGAGTACATCATCTGCTCCATCTTCTTCCCCACCCAGATGGAGCTGGCCTTCCCCATCCTCGTAACCATCGGCAACCTGGTGGACCCCCCGGCGACCATGATTAACTCTGCCGGCGACTATGTGGTGTCCTTCATCGTCTCCCGCTTTGTGGACGGCAAGGACTGGCTCACCAAAGCCCTGGCCCGGAAAAAAATCAGCGCGAGATAAGCGCCCAGCCCAACGCCCGTCCCGGCAATGCCAGGACGGGCGTTTCAGTGTGTCGAAAAAGTCTTTTCGCCACGCTGTGCGTATTTTTAAACTTTAAAAAAAGTTTAAAAATACGTGTTGATTGAACGCGCAAGGGGTCTTAACCCCTTGCACACATTCCCCGCTGCTCTGTCGCAGACATCTTCAGCGAGGTTTTTTGACAGTCTGCAACGCCCGTCCCGGCAATGCCAGGACGGGCGTTTTAGCGCGCTGTGGCGCGGGCGGGTGCCCTTTAACTGCACAGGCCCCCCGTCTTTGTTGTAGGGGCGGATTTTATATCCGCCCGGAACCCGGTGCGTTTCCCGGCGGTCCGGCAAACCACGCACCCAGCCACGGACGCGCGATGCGCGCCTCTACAGCTCCAGGGCTTTGGCGGCCTTGCGCTTGTCCCGGAGGCGCTGGAAGAAGTCCCGCAAAAGCTGGGCGCATTCCGCCTCCAGGAGCCCGGCCTCTACCTGGGGCCGGTGGTTGAAGGGCAGCGCGAACAGGTCCACCACCGACCGGCAGCAGCCGGCCTTGGGGTCCGCCGCGCCGTAGACCACCCGGGGAATCCGGGCGTTGATGATGGCCCCGGCGCACATGGGACAGGGCTCCAGGGTCACGTAGAGCGTACACTGCCACAGCCGCCAGCCGCCCAGGGTCCGGCATGCCTCGGCGATGGCCTCGAGCTCCGCGTGGGCCAGGGCCGATTTCCCCAGTTCCCGGCGGTTCCTGCCCCGGCCCACAATCCGGTCCCCCAGGGTGATGACGCAGCCCACCGGCACCTCGCCCTCGGCCGCCGCCGCCCGGGCCAGCGATATGGCCTCGCGCATCATGACTTCATCCATGGAATCCCTCCTTTTGCACCATCATAGCCCAGAACGCCGCGTTCCGTCAAGCGAAATCCGCAGCCCGGCCATGGACGCAAAAAATCCCCGGATTGACTCCGGGGTGGAAGAAAATATGGGACTTACGAATCGGGCTCGCTGTTGGTGAAGCTGTGAGATCATTCTACCGCCCGGCGGCCGCAAAGTCCGTCGAAGGAGCGGGGTTGCAAAAATATTTTTTTCTTGGTACAATAAACCGATTTCAGATACGCAAAAGAGGCGGGAATTTCATGGAATATCTGGCAGGCACATACGACGTGGCCGTCATCGGCGCGGGCCACGCGGGGATCGAGGCGGGCTTGGCCGCGGCCCGGCTGGGATGCCGCACCGTGGTCTTCACCATCAATCTGGATGCGGTGGGCAACATGCCCTGCAACCCGGCCATCGGCGGCACCGGCAAGGGCCAGCTGGTCCGGGAACTAGACGCATTGGGCGGCGAGATGGCCAAGGCGGCCGACCGCTGCTGCATCCAATACCGGATGCTCAACCGGGGCAAGGGTCCGGCCGTCCACTCGCTCCGCGCCCAGGCCGACCGCCGGAAGTACCAGGAGGACATGAAGCGCACCCTGGAGCGGCAGCCCAACCTGGACCTGAAGCAGGCCATGGTCACCGATCTGCGGCTGGAGGACGGCCATGTGGCCGCCGTCGTTACCCGTCTGGGGGCGGTATACGCCGTCAAGGCCGTGGTCATCGCCTCGGGCACCTATCTCAATGCCCGGGTCATCACCGGCGACTGCGCCTACGAATCCGGTCCCGACGGCATGCACGCCGGTCTGTTCCTCACCGAACAGCTGGCTGCTCTGGGCCTCTCCCTGCGCCGGTTCAAGACCGGCACGCCGCCCCGGGTCAACGCCCGCAGCGTGGATTTCTCCCAAATGGAGCTCCAGGAGGGCGACCAGGACCCTCAGCCCTTCTCCTTCTCCACCGGGACGCCGCCGGAAAACCGGGCCGTGTGCTACCTGACCTACACCAACGAGGAAACCCACAGAATCATCCGTTCCAACTTCGACCGCAGTCCCCTCTTCAACGGCACCATCGAGAGCGTCGGGCCCCGGTACTGTCCCTCCATCGAGACGAAGATCCACCGGTTCCCTGAGAAGACCCGCCACCAGCTCTTTATCGAGCCCTGCGGCCTGGGCACCGACGAGCTCTATATCCAGGGCCTCAGCTCCTCCCTGCCCGAGGACGTGCAGCTGGAGATGCTCCATACCATCCCCGGCCTGGAGCATGCCGAGATGATGCGCCCGGCCTATGCCATCGAATACGACTGCGTGGACCCCACGGAGCTGCTGCCGACGCTGGAGAGCAAAATGATCCCCGGCCTCTACGGGGCGGGACAATTCAACGGCTCCTCGGGCTATGAGGAGGCGGCGGTCCAGGGCTTTGTGGCAGGCGTCAACGCGGCGCTGAAGCTCCAGAAGAAGGAGCCGCTGATTCTCCGCCGGTCCGACGGCTATATCGGCATCCTCATCGACGATCTGGTGACCAAGGGCACCGAGGAGCCCTACCGGGTGATGACCTCCAGGTCGGAGTACCGCCTTCTGCACCGGCAGGACAACGCCGACGAGCGGCTCTCCGCCATCGGACGGCGCATCGGCCTGGTCAGCGAGGCGCAGTACCAGGCGGTGCTGGACAAGTACGCCGCCGTGGACCGGGAAATCCGGCGGCTGGAGTCCTCAGGCGTGGCCGAGAGTCCGGTCCTCAACGCCATGCTGGAGGTCCAGGGGACCGCCCCGGTCTCCGGCTCGGCCCGGCTGGCGGACCTGCTGCGGCGGCCCCAGATCAGCTATGACCTGCTGGCCCCCTTTGATCCGGACCGGCCGCCGCTCTCCCGGGCCATCACCGAGGCCGTGGAGATTCGCCTGAAATACGCCGGCTACATCGCCCGGCAGGAGAAGCAGGTAAAGGAGTTCCAGAAGGCCGAGAGCCGTCCCCTGCCGCCGGACGCCGACTATGAAGCCATTCAGGGATTGCGGCTGGAGGCCCGGCAGAAGCTCCAGGAGATCCGCCCCCTCTCCGTGTGTCAGGCCAGCCGGATCTCTGGCGTCAGCCCCGCCGACGTGGCCGTCCTGCTGATCTGGCTGGAGCAGCGCGGCTGAACCATACGGATGATCATTGCGCCCGCCTGTGCGGGCGTTTTTTCAGTGTCATTTCAGCTTCCGGCGCTATACTCATGGTGGATTAACCTGTAAGGAGGTCTACCATGATTGAAGTAGCACATCTCACCAAATGCTATGGCGACTTTCTGGCGGTGGACGACCTGAGCTTTTCCATTGAGGAGGGCCATGTCTACGGCTTCCTTGGGCCCAACGGGGCCGGAAAGTCCACCACCATGAATATCATGACCGGCTGCCTGTCGGCCACGGCCGGGCATGTGGCCATCGACGGTCATGACATCTTCGAGCATCCTCGGGAGGCCAAGCGCTGGATCGGGTATCTGCCCGAACAGCCGCCCCTCTATCTCAACGAATCGCCGGAGGAATATCTCCGCTTCGTCGGCGAGGCTAAGGGGCTCCGGGGACAGCAGCTCCGGGATCAGATCGATTCGGTCATCGAACAGACCGGCATCCAGAAGGTCCGGCGTCAATGCATCAACACCCTGTCCAAGGGCTATCGCCAGCGGGTCGGCATTGCCCAGGCGCTGCTGGGCGACCCCAAGGTCATCATCCTTGACGAGCCCACCGTGGGCCTGGACCCCATTCAGATCATCGAGATCCGAGACCTGATCCAGGAGCTGGGCAAGACCCACACGGTGATCTTCAGCTCCCATATCCTCTCCGAGGTCCAGACCATCTGTGAAAAGATCCTGATTATCGCCCACGGCAAGCTGATTGCCTTCGACACGCCGGAGAACCTGGAGCGGCAGCTTCTCTCTCCCAGCGAAGTCACCGTGCTGGCCGAGGCCACAGCCGACGAGTGCGCCGCCATTCTCGATTCCGTGCGGCACATCACCGGCCGGCAGATCGAGGACGGCGGACAGGGCCGGACCCGGCTCCGCCTCAGCACCGATTTGTCCGACGTCCATGATTTGGCCCGTTCGCTGTTCTTTTCCTTCGCCAAGGCCAAGAAGCCTCTGGTGGAGCTGTCCGTCAAGAAGGCCAATCTGGAGGATATCTTCCTGGAGCTGACCGAACAATCGCCCGCGGCGGCCCCGACCGAGGCGCCTGCCGCCGATTCTCAAGAAACGGAGGCGGTTTCTCAATGATTGCCGTGTTCAAGCATGAGCTGCGCAGCCATTTCCATTCCCTGACGGCCTACGTCTTCGGGGCCTTTCTGCTGGCCTTTGTGGGCATCTGGGCCATGCAGTATAACCTCCAGAGCGCAGTCAGTAACTTCGAGTATGTCCTGGGCGACTCCAGTCTGATTTTCGCGGTGCTGGTGCCCATCCTGACCATGCGGGTCATCGCCGAGGAGCGCAAGCAGAAGACCGATCAGCTGCTCTACGCATTGCCCATCTCCACGGTTGAGGTGGTACTGGGCAAGTATCTGGCGCTGCTGGTCCTGCTCCTGATCCCTCTGGCGGTCATCTCCCTCTATCCCCTGCTCTTCGCCCAGTTCGGCGACGTGTATCTGCCCACCTCCTACGGCTCTCTGCTGGCCTTCTTCCTGCTGGGCGCGGCGCTGATTGCCGTGGGCGTGTTTATCTCCTGCCTCACGGAGAACCAGGGTATGGCCGCCGGCATCGGCGTGGCCGCCATGCTCCTCAACTACTTCAGCGTCTCCCTCTCGGAGTACGTCTCCGCCACGGCGCTGGGCTCGGTTATCACGATCATTGTGATTTTCCTGCTGCTGGGCTTCCTGATCCGCTATCTGACCCACAACGGCAATGTGGCCTACTGGGTGAGCTTTGTTCTCATTGCCGCCACCATGGCTGTATACGTCATGGACAGCAGCCTCTTTGAGGGCCTGCTGCCCAAGGTCATGGAACAGCTCTCCCTCTTTTCCCGGTTTACCGTGGTGGTCAACGGCGTTTTTGATCTGACCGCTATTGTCTACTATCTCACTGTCCTGGGCTTTTTCCTGTTCCTGTCGGTTCAGTCCCTGGAGAAACGGAGGTATAACTGATGAAAAAGCCGGTATTTCCCAAGAAACATGCTCCGGCAGTAGACCGGCGCATCGCCTTCCAGGGCGGCTCCTATGCCCTGATTATCACCGCCGTGGTTCTGGCTATTCTGGTGGTGGTCAATGTGCTGGTCTCCGCTCTGCCCGCCACCTGGACCAAGCTGGACATCAGCTCGTCCCAGCTCTATTCCGTCACCAGCAACACCAAGGCCGTGGTCAACAACCTCAGCGAGGACGTGACCATCTACTGGATCGTCCAGGCCGACCAGGAGGACGAAATTCTCTCCAATCTGCTGGCCAAGTATGACAGTCTCTCGGACCACATCTCCGTGGTCAAGCGGAACCCCGACGTCTACCCCACCTTCGCCGAGCAGTACACCGATGAGACTGTCTCCAACAACAGTCTGGTGGTGGAGTGCGGCGAGAAATCCCGCTACATCCCCTACAGCGACATCTATCTGACCGAAACCGACCTCTACTACGGCTACTCCACCATTTCCGCCTTCGACGGCGAGGGCGCGATCACCTCGGCTATCGACTACGTGGTCAGCGACGAGCTGCCCCAGGTCTACCAGCTGGAGGGCCACGGCGAGGCCGAGCTGCCCAGCACCTTTGCCGACCAGCTGGAAAAGGACAACTATGAGCTCCAGACCCTGTCCCTCCTCAACATCGACGAGATTCCCGAGGACGCCAGCTGCCTGATGATCTATGGCCCCGAGAGCGACATCTCGGAGGACGAGGCGGCCATGCTCCAGGACTACGTGGCCGGCGGCGGGAAGCTGCTGGTGCTGGCCGGCACCACGGAGAATGCGCTGCCCAACCTGCAGAGCCTGCTGAACGGCTACGGCGTCACCGTGGCCGAGGGCGTGGTGGTAGAAGGCGACCGAGCCCACTACGTCTCCGCGCCCGTTCTGCTGATGCCCGACCTGCAAAGCAGCGCCATCACCGACTCCCTGCTGGAGGAGCACTACTACCCCATCCTCTCGGTGGCCCAGGGTCTCAGCGTGGGAACCAATGCCGTGGGCGCCACGGTGACCGAGCTGCTGACCACCTCGGACCAGGCCTTCTCCAAGACCGCGGGGCTGGAAATCGAGACCTATGACAAGGAGGATGGCGACATCGACGGTCCCTTTGCCCTGGCTGTCTCCATCGAGGATGCCAGCGGCGGTCAGCTGGTCTGGTTCGGCTCCTCCAGCTTCCTGGACGACGTCTACAACGCCTACTCCTCCGGCGCCAACGTCAATCTGGTGATGAACGCTTTGGCCAATCTGGTGGGCGAGCGCGAGGCGCTGTCCATCCGCAGCAAGTCTCTGACCTACAACTATCTCACCATCAGCGACTCTACCGCGTCCCTGCTGAAGGTGCTGATGATCGGCGTCTTCCCGCTGGTCTATCTCGGCATCGGCATCGGCGTGGTGGTCGGAAGGAGGAAACGGCAGCATGAAGCGGTATAAGCGCGTACTTGTTCTACTGATTATTCTGGTGGCGGCCTGTGCTCTGACCTTCGGCGTCACCCGCTATCAGGAGGTCCAGGAGCAGATCGCCGCATCCGAGGAAATTATCCTGGACATCCCCACCAGCGCCGTTACGGCCCTCTCCTGGGAGCTGGAGGACCGGAGCTTCTCCTTCACCCGGGACGAGGATTGGGTCTATGACGAGGACCCGGACTTCCCGGTGGACGCCGAGGAGATGGAATACCTTCTGTCCCGGTTTGAGAGCTTCGGCGTGTCCTTCGTCATCGACGACGTGGAGGATTACGCCCAGTACGGTCTGGAGGACCCGGTCTGCACCATCCATATCACCACTGCCACCGAGGATTTTGAGATCCTTCTGGGCAGCTACAGCACCCTAGATCAGGAGCGCTACGTCTCCATCGGCGACGGCAAGGTCTATCTGGTGTCCTCGGACCCCATGGACCGCTACGACGTGGAGCTCAACGACCTCATCGACCAGGATGAGATCCCGGTCTTTGACCACGCCACGACGATCTCCGTCTCCGGTCCTTCGGACTACGAAATCTCCTATCAGGAGGACAGCGACCGGGCCTACACCGAGGATGACCGGTATTATACCGACGACGCCGTCCTCGATCCGGCGCTGGTGGAGGACTATCTCTCCACCGTGGCCTACCTGGACCTCACAGACTACGTGACCTACAAGGCCACCGAGGCGGATCTGACAACCTACGGCCTGGACGACCCGGATTTGACGCTCCAGGTGGACTATGTCATCGAGCCCGAGGATGAGGACGGGACGGAAGAACACGGCCGCTATACCCTGACGGTCAGCCGCGACCCCGAGGAAGCGGCGGCAGAGGCGGAGGCAGCCGAGGCGGAGGCAGCCGAGGCGGAAGCGGAAACGGCTGAGGAAGCCGACGCGGAAACCGCTGACGACGCCGAGGAAGAGACCTTCACGGCCTACGCCCGGGTCGGCGACTCGCCCATCATCTATCAAATCACCCAGGCCGAGTACGAGGCCCTGCTGGCCTGCACGGCCAGTGATCTGCGGTATCAGGCCCTGTTCCCCTTCCCCTTTGACCAGGTGGTCTCCATGACTGTCGCCCTGGAGGGCCGGTCCTTCGCCCTGACCAGTGAGGTCACCGAAGAGGACGGCGAGGAGGTGCGGACCTTCTACGTGGACGGTGAGGAGCTGGCCATTGACGATCTGAGCGCCGCCCTGACGGCATTGACCGCCAGCAGCTTTGCGCCCGACGTCACGGCGGGCGAAGAGGAAATCCGCCTGACCATCCAGCTGGACAACGAACACTATCCCGAGGTGGAGCTGGCGCTCTACCGGGTGGACGGAACCAGCTGCCTGGCCGAAGTGGACGGCACGCCGCTGGCGCTGATCCCCCGCACCCAGGCCATTGACCTGGTGGAGGCGATACAGGCCTTTGCTCTGAACGCATCCAATTAAACAACGGAATTTGACAGCCCGCACGGCGTATCGAAGAGTTTTCGGCACGCCGTGCGGATTTTTGAACATGGAAGGGACTTTGCTTTTCGCATCATTTGCCGCCGCACTGTCTTGCAGGCCTATTTTGACCCGCCGTCATATATCTCCCGGATTGATACCATTCCATGCCGTTTCATACACTACAACACATTGATATCCTGTGCTTTAAATGATATGATTTGCAATAGCGGTGTTCCTCTCCTGCCGCGGCAAATTACAGATTGCATGCGAAATGATGCGTTTCACGGAATACCGGATGTCACCTCAGAAATCACCACAAAGGCAGCCGGATGTCGTTCTCTTTCTGCATTTCTTCCGTTATAATCTCCTCAGCAGCTGCAAAAGAATGCGAGTACACAGAGGAGATATTCCCATGAACACAGATAAGATTTACGCGGAAGCCATTGCCAATGAATACGCCCTGAAAACCGCGTCCAAAGTAGTAGCCCTGAGAAAGCTGGACCGAAAAGCCAAGCGCAAGGCCTACATCTTCGCTTACTCCTTCGGCATCGCAATGAGCTTGTGCCTGGGACTGGGGATGTGCCTTTCCATGCAGATCATCGGGAGCGGCACACTGGCCATGGGAGCGGGCATCCTTCTGGGGCTGCTGGGCCTCATCGGCGTAGGGATCAACTATCCCATCTACAAGAAGCTGCTGCTGGCCGGCAAGAAGCAGTACGCCTTTGAGATTATTCAGCTGGCCCGGGAGATCAGCGACGGGGCGGAGTAACCCTGGGAGGAGGGCGGCAGATGAACAAATCCGAAAGCAAATATTTCCATACCGCCTTGCGGATGGAGGAAGCCCTCCTGGCCCTCTTGGAGCGGAAAGATCTGGAGTACATCACCGTGAAGGAGCTCTGCCAAGCGGCCGGGGTGAACCGCTCCACCTTCTACCTCCACTATGAAACCATCGGCGACCTGCTGAATGAGACGGTGGAGATGATTAACCGGCGGTTTCTCTCCTATTTCCCCCAGAAGGAGGCGGAGATTCTGAACAGCCGGGATGAGGCAGAGCTGATTCTGGTCCGCCGGTCCTATCTGCTGCCCTACCTGCATTTCATTCGGGACAATAAAAAGGTATACCGGGCAGCGTTTCGCAATCCAGGCGGCATCGGCGCCGACGTCCGGTACGGAGAACTGAAGGAACGAATCCTCTCCCCTATTCTGGCGCGCTTTCAGATCCCGGCCGCCCATCGCCCCTACTACATCGCCTATTATGTAGAGGGCATCATCGCCGTCGTCAAAGTGTGGCTGCGCCGCGACTGCGCCGACGACATAGAGATGATAGCGGACATCATCGAAACCTGTGTCCATCCGGAGGGCCCCTATGGACCATAACGGAAAAGTCGCGCGGCTCCTGCGGGCCTGGCAGGAAAACTACACCCGTCAGACCTTCATCAGCGCCGCCCTGTCTTGCGGCTGTACGGCGCTCTTCGCACTGTACCACGGATATCTGGGTTTGCGATACTGGTCGTTATGGCACGGGAGCATCGGCGTTTTCTTCCTTCTGCTTACTGCCATCCGGGGCAGCATTCTTGTGATGGAGAAACGAAACAGCACCAAGCCGAAGGCCACGCGGGATCGCTGCCGGCGCTGGACCTTTCAAATCAGCACAGCGCTGCTTCTTGTTCTGGATCTCGCGCTGGCTGCGCCGATTTCCATGATGGCGCTGTTTGCCAAGCCCGTGTATCTCGGTCTGAACGCCGCTATCGCCATGGCCGCCTATACCACTTGGAAAATCACCATGGCCTCTGTCCACCTTCTTCGACAGCGGCGTCGCGCCAGCGGCAATATTCTGGTGTCGGAGCTGCGGACGGTAAACTTCATAGACGCCCTGGTCTCCATTTTGACCCTGCAAAACACCTTGATTATGGTGCAGGAAGCCGAGCACGGGACGCGCCATATGCTCCCGTTGTCCGCCGTCTCCAGTGCCGTGATCTATACCGTCATCGTGTCTCTCACCCTCCGAATGCTTCGGAACGGTATGAAACAGTTGAAACCATAATAACACATCTGCCGACTGGCAAACGCCATTCGGCAGATGTGTTCAGACTGTCAAAAAACCTCGCTGAAGATGTCTGCGATAGAGCAGCGGGGAATGTGTGCAAGGGGTTAAGACCCCTTGCGCGTTCAATCAACACGTATTTTTAAACTTTTTTAAAGTTTAAAAATACGCACAGCGTGGCGAAAAGACTTTTTCGACACGCTGAACACATCTGCCGACTGGCAAACGCCATTCGGCAGATGTGTTTTTTAGCGCGGCGAAAGACGTCTTCAGAGCGGTGTTTGACCGTCTCTTCTTCTCTATTCGCCGCGGATTTCGCGTATGATGCGATTCATCCTTCGATACTGAGACACCGGCACATAGTTGGGGATGGAATTGCCTACCCCGAAGGCGAAGCCTCCATGGCCGGCTCGTCCAGGCGGCAGACACAGAAGTCTTCGTCATGCGGTTTTTCTCCACAGGATTTATCATAGTCTGCCCGCTGCTTTCGCGTCATGAAAGCAGCGGGCAGATTCGGGTCCTGATGATGGATGATTCCGTTTAAATCTCGCAGAGGCCTACAGGGCGGCCTTTAGGGCGGCGATATAGGGGGGCTCGGTTCCGCAGCAGCCGCCGAGGATCGACGCGCCGGCGCGGTGCAGGGCTGCCATATGGCGGCCGAAGTCCGCCGCGTGCATCGAGTAATGGGCGTTTCCCTGGTCGTCGATCTCCGGCATACCGGCGTTGGGCTTGGCGATGACCGGCACGGTCAGGCTCTCCTGCAGGGCGCGGACCACGCTCTCCAGCTGGTCGGGCCCCACGGAGCAGTTGATGCCCACGGCGTCGGCGCCGAACTCCGCCACCTGGGGCGCGGCCTCGTAGACGCTGTCGCCGAAATAGAGCATCCCGTCGGCCGTGACCGAGAAGGAGCAGCAGACCGGCAGCTCCGCCGCCGCCATGCGGCAGCCCTCCAGGGCCGCCATGGCCTCGTCGTGGCCCATCAGGGTCTCGCATAAGATCAAATCCACCCCGGCCTCGGCCAGCGCCTGGGCCTGCTCGTGGTAATACTCCAGCATGGTCTCATAGGGCACGTCCGCCCGGCCCATGGTGGTCATATCGCCCGCCACCCAGGCCTTCCCCTGAGCCGCCTCCCGGCTCAGGGCCACCAGGCGGCGGTTGAGCGCCTTCAGCTCGCCCTCCAGGCCGTGCTGGCTGAGATACATCCGTCCCGCCGTAAAGGTCGGTGCCAGCAGGACCTGACTTCCGGCGGCCACATAGGCCCGCTGGAGGTCCTGGATGGCCTGGGGATGGTCCAGAATCCAGGTCTCGGCACAGACGCCCTTGGGCATACCGGCCTTCATCAGATTGGAGCCCGTGGCGCCGTCCAGCAGCAGCGGGCCCTGGGCCAGTCTCGCGGCAAATTCACTTCTTGTCATCTTGTCAGCTCCCTGGTACGGCGGAGAATCTCCACCAACATGGCCCAAGTGCGCTGGACCGAGGCCACATCCATTTTCTCCCGGACCGTGTGGATCTCCAGCAGGTTCGGGCCGAAGGAGATGCACTGGAGCCCCGGCAGCTTTCCGGCGAAGACGCCGCACTCCAGGCCGGCATGGATGGCCTCGATCACCGGCTCCTTGCCGTACTGACGGCGGTAGACGTCCACCACCAGGTCCCGCAGCGGCGAGTCCTTCTGATACTCCCAGGCGGGATAGTCGCCCACATAGGTCACATGGCCGCCCAGCAGGGCCGTCACCCGCTCGATGCGGTCACAGACCCAGGCCTTCTCCGAGGCCAGGCTGCTCCGGACGGCGAAGGTGGCGGTCAGCTCTCCGGCGGCCAGCCGGGCGACGCCCAGGTTCAGGCTGGTCTGGACCAGGCCGGGAATGTCCATGCTCCAGGTCTGGATGCCGTGGGGCAAAAGCAGCAGGGCGTCGGTCACCCGGCGGGCCGATTCCGCCGTGGTGACGGCCTCATGGTCCTCGGCCCGGGGGTCCTGCCGCCACTCCACCGTCAGACCGGGGTCGGCGGTCTGGTACTCCCGGCGGAAGGTCTCGCCCATGGCGGCGACGATGGCCGCGGCCCGCTCCAGGTCTTCCTCCCGGACCACCATCGTCGCGACGCACTCATTGGCGATGGCGTTGTCGGCCTGGCCGCCGACGATGGCCGCCAGATGCACCGGCAGCTCCGCCGTCAGCGCGCCGAGCACGCGGCCCATCAGCTGGTTGGCATTGGCCCGGCCCTTGTGGATCTCCACGCCGGAATGACCGCCGATCAGGCCCTTGAGGATGACGCCGCAGAAGACGCCCCGGGCCGTCTCATAGTCCACCGGCACATGGCTGGTGGCCCGGACGCCGCCGGCACAGGACACGGTGAAGACGCCCTCCACCTCGGAATCGATGTTGAGCATCATCCGGCCCTCCAGCATGGCAGGCTCCAGGGCCACGGCCCCCAGCATGCCGATCTCCTCGCCGGTGGTCAGCACCACCTCCAGCCGGGGATGGGCCAGGGTATCGTCGTCCAGGGCTGCCAGGGCCATGGCCACGGCGATTCCGTCATCGCCGCCCAGGGTAGTGCCCTCGGCCCAGACGTAGGCTCCGTCGGTCTTCAGCCGCAGGCCCTCCCGCTCCATATCCAGGTCACAGCCCTGCTCCCGGTCGCAGACCATATCCAGGTGCCCCTGGAGAATCACCGCCGGAACCTCCTCATAGCCCGCCGAAGCGGCCTTGACAATGACCACATTTTCCGCCTCATCCTGCCACACCGGCAGGTTCCGCGCCCGGGCAAAGGCAACACAATAATCGCTGATGGCGCGGGTATTGCCGGACCCGTGGGGGATGGCGCAGATTTCTTCAAAATAGTGCAGCACTTTCTCCGGCTGCATCTGACCCAGAACAGACATTTTTCTGCCTCCTCGCAAGTTTACCTGGGTATTTTATCACAGAACGTGCAGTTTGCCAACAAGCTACCCAAACATTTTCCTTGACGGGGGTTGGATTATGGTGGATAATAGAGTAAACACCAGCGAAATTCGCTTGCCAAGGAGTGATTGCATGTACCAAATCGGCGTGGACATCGGCGGCACCAATATCAAAATTGGACTTGTGGACGATGCTCTGGAAATCGTCTCCCGTATCTCCATCCCCTTCCCCCATCTTGACGGCGCCCAGGTGGCGGAACGCATTGCCGCAGAGTGCCATAAGCTGCTGGCCCTCAAGGGCCTCACCGAGGACAGCCTGGACAGCGTAGGCGTCATCGTCCCCGGCAGCATTGATTCCACCGGCGCCATTGTTCTCAACGCATATAACCTCGGCTTCCACAACGTGCCCCTCAAGGAGCTCCTGCAATCCCACTTCAAAAAAGTGCCGGTATTCCTGGCCAACGATGCCGACGGCGCCTGCCTGGCTGAACTGGGCAAGGGCGCGTTCCGGGGCTGCCAGACCGCGGTGCTCTTCACGCTGGGTACCGGCGTCGGCGGCGGCCTGATCTTCGGCGGCAAAATGTTCAACGGCGGCAAGCGCCAGGGCGTCGAGCTGGGCCATATGCCTCTGGTGGCAGGCGGTCTCCCCTGCTCCTGCGGCAACCTGGGCTGCATCGAGGCCTATTGCTCCGCCTCTGCCCTGGGCCGGGCCGGCGCCAAGGCCATGGCCGAGCACCCCAAGAGCCTGCTCTTCGCAAAATCCAACGGCGATCCCTCCGCCATCGACGCCAAGCTGGTGGTGGACTGTGCCAAGGAGGGCGATAAGACCGCTCTGGCCGTGTTCAACAGCTACATTGACTACCTGGGCTCCGCCTGCATCGCCATGATCCATCTCTTCGATCCCGAGGTCATCGCCATGGGCGGCGGCCTGTGCCACGCCGGCGAGTTCCTCTTCGCTCCTCTGCGGGAGAATGTGGCTAAGAAGTGCTTCTACGGCGACTTCGCCAAAATTGTCCCCGCCGTCATGGGCAACGACGCCGGTATCATCGGCGCGGCCATGCTGGGCAGCAACGCCTGATCCATTTGTTATACCATCATCTTAGGAGGATTTGTTTTTTATGCTGAATCTCGACCGTTCCGGCGCTGAAAGCTTTGGCGCCGCCCTCAACCAGGCTGCCTGCCAGGCCGCCATCGAAACCCTGACCAAGGGCACCGGCGCCGGCAATGACTTTATCGGCTGGGTGGATCTGCCGGTGAACTACGACAAGGAAGAGTTCGCCCGCATCCAGGCCGCCGCCCAGAAGATCCGCAGCGACTCTCAGGCCCTGGTGGTCATCGGCATCGGCGGCTCCTATCTGGGCGCTCGGGCCGTGATCGAGCTCGTCAAGGGTCCCAACCACAATGTGCTCTGCAAGGACGATCCCGAAATCTACTTCATCGGCAACGGCCTCTCCGCCGACGCCGTGGCGGATACCGTGGCCATGCTGGAGGGCAAGGACTTCTCCATCAACGTGATCTCCAAGTCCGGCACCACCACTGAGCCCGCCATCGCCTTCCGCCTGTTTAAGGCCCTGCTGGAAGAAAAGTACGGCAAGGAGGCCGCCAGGGGCCGGATCTACGCCACCACCGACAAGGCCCGCGGCGCTCTGAAGACCATGGCCACCCAGGAGGGCTATGAGACCTTTGTGGTGCCCGACGATGTGGGCGGCCGCTACAGCGTTCTGACCGCCGTGGGCCTGCTGCCCATCGCCGTGGCCGGGATCGACATCGAGGCTCTGATGGCCGGCGCTGCCGCCGAGCGCGAGCTCTGCATGACCGAGGGCGTCAACTCCACCGCCGCCCAGTACGCCGCCCAGCGTCAGGCTCTCTATGCCCAGGGCAAGAAGGTCGAGGTCCTGGCCGCCTATGAGCCCGCCTTCCGGTTTATGGCCGAGTGGTGGAAGCAGCTCTACGGCGAGTCCGAGGGCAAGGACGGCATCGGCATCTTCCCCGCTTCCGTGGATCTGACCGCCGACCTCCACTCCATGGGCCAGTATATCCAGGACGGCGAGCGCTTCCTCCAGGAGACCGTGGTCTTCTTCGACGGCGTCGCCTCCTCCGTGGTGGTCCCCGGCGACGAGGCCAATCTGGACGGCCTCAACTACCTGGCAGGCCGGGAGCTGAGCTACGTCAACACCAAGGCCATGGAGGCCACCAAGGCCGCCCACATCGACGGCGGCGTGCCGGTCTCCGTGCTGCACCTGCCCGAGATCTGTGCTGAGGAAGTGGGCCGCCTGATCTACTTCTTCGAGTTCGCCTGCGGCGTCTCCGGCTATATGTCCGGCGTCAACCCCTTCAACCAGCCCGGCGTTGAGGCCTACAAGAAGAACATGTTCCACCTGCTGGGCAAGCCCGGCTATTGATCCACCGCATATTTGTCCGCCGGATGAAAATCCGGCGGATTTTTTCATTGAATGCACAAAAACCGGCGCGGCTCCGAAGCGGGAGCTGCGCCGGTATGCTTGTGAAATGGAAGGCGTCGTTTTCCGGTTACTGCATCGTGGCCTTGTGGAAGACCTTTTTGCCCTTGCGGATCTTGAGGCCGGCCTTCAGATCGCCGGCGGTGAATTTGACGTCGATGGAGGGGACCTTCTCGTCGTTGACGAAGACGCCGCCCTGCTGGACCAGACGCCGGGCCTCGGACTTGCTGGGGGCCAGCTTGCAGGCCAGCAGCAGGTCGAGAATGGCGATGGAGCCGTCGGTCAGCTGCTCGGCCGTCAGCGCGGTGGTGGGCATGTCGCTGTCGTCCGCGCCGCCGCCGAAGAGGGCCTTGGCCGCGGTCTGGGCCTTGTCGGCCTCCTCCTGGCCGTGGACCAGCTTGGTCAGCTCGTAGGCCAGGATGGCCTTGGCCTCATTGAGCTGGCTGCCCTCCCAGTTGGCCATGGCGTCGATCTGCTCCAGGGGCAGGAAGGTCAGCATGCGGATGCACTTCATCACGTCGGCGTCGTCCACGTTGCGCCAGTACTGGTAGAAGTCGAAGGGAGAGGTCTTGTTGGGGTCCAGCCACACCGCGCCCTTGGCGGTCTTGCCCATCTTCTTGCCCTCGGAGTTCAGGAGCAGGGTAATGGTCATGGCGTGGGCATCCTTGCCCAGCTTCCGGCGGATGAGCTCCGTGCCGCCCAGCATATTGGACCACTGGTCATTGCCGCCGAACTGGAGGTTGCAGCCATAGTGCTGGAACAGGTAGTAGAAGTCGTAGGACTGCATGGGCATGTAGTTGAACTCCAGGAAGCTCAGGCCCTTCTCCATCCGCTGCTTGAAACACTCGGCCCGCAGCATATTGTTCACCGAGAAGCAAGCGCCCACGTCCCGGATAAAGTCGATATAGTTGAGGTTCAGCAGCCAGTCGGCGTTGTTGACCATCATGGCCTTGCCCTCGCCGAACTCGATGAACCGCTCCATCTGCTTCTTGAAGCAGTCGCAGTTGTGCTGAATGGTCTCCTGGGTCATCATGGAGCGCATATCGGTGCGGCCCGAGGGGTCGCCGATCATGGCCGTGCCGCCGCCGATCAGGGCGATGGGCCGGTTGCCCGCCATCTGGAGCCGCTTCATCAGGCACAGGGCCATAAAGTGGCCCACATGGAGGGAGTCCGCCGTGGGATCAAAGCCGATATAGAATGTGGCCTTGCCCTCGTTAATCAGGCGGCTGACTTCTTCTTCATTGGTCACCTGGGCAATCAGGCCCCGGGCAACCAGTTCTTCGTAGAGTGTCATAGAAATCGTCCTTTCAAACATGGAATCGTTGGGCCACAGGAGGCCCGGAATCCAAAAGCCCCCTGTCCTTGGACAGAGGGCGAAATTTCGCGGTACCACCTCAGGTTCGCCGAATCCTCGCGGATACGGCCTCACGGAGTCGGAGACTCCCGGCTGTAACGGGCCCATCCCGGCGCACCCTACTGGTAAATTCAGGCCGCTGCTCCAAGGCGTATTCGGGCAGGACGTCCGCCTCCTTGCACCCACCGGAGGCTCTCTACAGGGCGCGATCTGCCGTACTGGTCCTTTTCCTCGCATGTAACGACTTCATAGTAACAGAAACCGGCCGGTTTGTCAATCGGCTCGTTCCATGGCTGCCTGGGCCCAGGGCGCCCGCGGCAATCGCACCCGATCCATGGCGGCATGTGGGCATGCCGCCCTACGGCGTTCGACGGAGGTAAGGCGGAAATCGGGGGCCTGTTCGGGCGGCTGATAGCCGCCCCTACGCCCGCGGCGTTCGGCGGACTGCCTTGCACACGGGGCCTTGCGGGCCGATGTGGGCATCGGCCCCTACGAAAAAGCTGGGGGCGGGTCTGTAGGGGCGGATTATATATCCGCCCGGGACGCACCGCCGGAACCGCCATGGCCCTCGGTCATCGCAGCCCGGTCGTGGCGGCATGTGGGCATGCCGCCCTACGGCGTTCGACGGGGGCAAGGCGAGAATCGGAAGCCGGTTCGGTCGGCTGATTGCCGCCCCTACGGCGTACGTTCGGCCCGGTCCGTAGGGCGGGGTGCCCACACCCCGCCAAACCAGGCTGCCGCAACCACCAGGTCCGCAGTCATCGCAACCCTGCCACGGCGGCATGCTCCCATGCCGCCCTACAAGGTTCGGCGGGGGCAGTAAAACTCGCCAGCCTGCCCGGGCGGCCATAAAGGCCGCCCCTACGACACGCCATCGACCTGGTCCGTAGGGGCGGCTATCAGCCGCCCGTGCTGCACTGCCGCGTCGGATGCAACCGCGCTGAACGCACCCGTCGTAGGGGCGCGCATCCGTAACCAAGCGCTACAACCACCGGGGTCTGGAACACAACGCACCCGCTCCCGGCGGCATGGGGCATGCCGCCCTACGGCGTTCGACGGAGGTAAGGCGGAAATCGGAAGCCGGTTCGGGCGGCTGATAGCCGCCCCTACGCCCGCGGCGTTCGGCGGACTGCCTTGCACACGGGGGCCAGCGGGCCGATGTGGGCATCGGCCCCTACGAGAAGGATTGGTCCGATTGCAGCATTTCTCCGGCGCTGCGGAGGGTGGTTTCGGTGATCTCCGCGCCGCCGATGATTCGGGCGATTTCTCTGGTCCGGCCCGGCCGGTCCAGGGCCGTGACCTGGGTATAGGTCCGGCCCTCCCGCTCGGTTTTAGCAATCAGCAGATGGACGTCCGCCGCCGCGGCAATCTGCGGCAGATGGGTGACGCAGAGGACCTGCTTATTCTTCGACACGGCCCGGAGCTTTTCCGCCACCTTCTGGGCCGCCCGGCCGCTGACACCGGCGTCCACCTCGTCAAAGATCAGGGTTCCCACCCGGTCCTGCTCGGCCAGCACGTTCTTGATGGCCAGCATGATCCGGGCCAATTCGCCGCCGGAGGCCACCTTGCTCAGGGGCTTCAATGCCTCGCCCACATTGGCGGTCATCAAAAACCGCAGGCTGTCCAGGCCGTCGGGGGTCAGGTCGGTCTCCTCCAGCTGACAGACAAACTGGGCCCGGGGCATATCCAGGGCCGCCAGCTCCTGGGAGAGCCGGGTCTCCATGGCCCGGGCGGCGGTCTGCCGGGTCTCCCGGAGCAGCAGGCCCGCCGCCTTCGCCTCGGCTGTGGCCGCCGCCAGCTCCTTCTCCAGCTGGGCCAGCCGTTCCTCGGAGAAGGTGATCTCGTCCAGCTCGCGCTGGGCCTTCTCCGCGTATTGGAGAATCTCCTCCACGCTGCCGCCATATTTCCGCTTGAGCCGGTGAATCACGTCCAGGCGGCTCTCGATCTGCTCCAGCTCCTCGCCGGAGTAGGCCATCTGATCCAAATGGTCCCGGAGCTCCCCGGCCACGTCCTCCAGCTCATACTGGAGGTTGGACAGCCGGTCCCCCAGGGCAGCCAGACCCTCGTCATAGCGGGCAATGCGGGCCAGCGCATGATCGGCCTCCCCCACCAGGTCCACGGCGCCGGAGGCGTCCTCCCCGCCGGAGAGGGCCATGGCCGCCGCGGCCAAGGCTTCGGAGAGCTTTTCGGCGTTCTGGAGGAGCTTTCGCCGGTTCTCCAGCTGCTCGTCCTCCCCCGGCTGGAGCGCAGCCCGGCCAATTTCCTCCAGCTGGTATTGCAGCGCCTCCACCCGGCGGAGCTTCTCGCCCTCGTCCAGGGTCAGCCGCTCCTGCTCCCGCCGCAGGGACAGCACCCGCTCATAGCAGGCGGCATAGGCCGTGCGCTCCGCCTCATTCCGAGCGAAGAGGTCCAGGTACGAAAGGTGCTTGGTCTCGTCAAAGAGCTGCTGGGAGTCGTGCTGGCCGTGGATATTGACCAGCTGGCCGCCCAGCTTCTTCAATATCGCCACGGTCACCGGCCTGCCGTTGACCCGGCAGACGTTTTTGCCGTCGGCATAGACCTCCCGCTGGACCAGCAGCTCCGAAGGGTCGTACTCCACCCGGTTTTCGGCAAACCAGGGCAGGTCCGGCACGCCGTCAAAGACGGCGCTGACAAATGCACGGTCCGCGCCGGTCCGAATCACATCCCGGTAGGTCCGCTCGCCGAGAATGGCAGAAATGGCGTCGATGACGATGGATTTGCCCGCGCCGGTCTCGCCGGTGAGGACATTGAAGCCCCGGTCAAAGGCGATTTCCGCCTGCTCGATGACGGCGATATTTTCAATGTGGAGTAGCCGCAGCATGGCTCCGCCTCCCGCACTCAGCTCAGCTGTTTTTTGATATCGGCGCAGAACGCAGCGGCCGAGGCCGTGTCGCGCATGACGATAAAGGCCGTGTCGTCGCCGGCCAGGGTGCCGACAATCATATCCAGGTTCATGGAGTCCATGGCCGAGCAGGCCGCCGAGGCCAGGGCGGGCATGGTCTTCATCACCACAATATTCTGCGCATAGTCACAGGACACCACGCACTGGCGGAAAATGGCATGGAGCTTGGCCGTGGCGTTGCTCTCCAGCTGCTTGGGCACGGCGCTGTAGCGATAGCTGCCGTTCTCTCCCAGCTCCTTGATGATCCGCAGTTCCTTGATATCCCGGGAAATGGTCGCCTGGGTCGTGGCAAAGCCGCAGGCCTCCAGCTCTTGCAGGAGCTGCTCCTGAGTTTCGATGTCCTTGGTCTCGATGAGCTCCAGGATTTTTGCTTGTCTGTTCGGTTTCATGGTTCAGCTCCTTTGGAGATATAAAACTTGTTGTTGATAATCTGATAAAAGCTGGTATCCTTCAGGCGGACCAGCCGCGTCTCCTGCTCGGCCTTACGGATGGTGACCACATCGCCCACATTGAGTCGGTAGGCGCGGCCGCCGTCCACGGACAAAAAGGCGTTGCGGCGGCCCAGCTTGCCCATTTTGACCGAGATGGTCCGCCAAGGGGCCGTGACAATGCTCTTGGCCTGGATGGCATGGGCGCAGATGGGCGTAATCAGGATATTCTGGGCCGAAGGCTCCACAATGGGTCCGCCGGCGGACATGGAATAGGCCGTGGAGCCGGTGGGCGTGCTGACGATGACGCCGTCGCCGGAGAAGGCCGTGGCCTCCACGCCGTCGCACTCCACCGACAGCTGGATCACCCGGGCCACCGCGCCCTTGGTGATGGCGGCGTCGTTGAGGGCAATCTCATCGAAGAGGGGCTTCCCTTCGCCCCGGACCTGGACCCGGAGCATCATCCGCTTCTCCACCCGGAAGTCCCGGGCCGGCAGCCGCGTCAGCTGGTCCAGCTCGCTGGCCTCCAGCTCGGCCATAAAGCCCATGGTGCCGATATTGACGCCAAGAATGGGCACATGGTGCCGGGTGGCAATCTTCGAGGCATGGAGAATGGTGCCGTCGCCGCCGAAGCAGATCAGCAGGTCCGCGGATTTGATCTCCCGGTGGATATCGTAAAAGCGCACGTTTTTCGGCAGCTCAAAATTCTTATCCACATCGAAGGGCAGGCAGATTCGCGTCTCGACGCCGGCTTTTTGCAGGATATCCACCGCCTGCTCCACGTATTGAAAATTGCGGTCCCGATAGGGATTGGGGGTCATTACGATTTTCATGGCTCACCCCTTCAGCGTCTCGTGGGCCTGGGCCACCAGGGCGGCCAGGTCGGGGATATTCTCTGTGCCGGACGCCATCGTCAGGTGCGCCAGAAATTCGATATTTCCCTCCGGTCCCTTGACCGGGGAGAAGGTCAGGTTCAAGATCGTAAAGCCCAGGTCCCGGGCTGTGGCGACGAAGGTCTCCAGGACCTCCCGATGGACCGCCGGGTCTCGGACGACGCCCTTCTTCCCCACCTTCTCCTTGCCCGCCTCGAACTGGGGCTTGATAAGGCAGAGGACCTGTCCGGCCTCCGGCCGCAGCAGCGTCTTGATCGTGGGCAGCACCAGCTTCAGCGAGATAAACGACACGTCGATGACCGACAGGTCCAGGGGCTCTCCCAGCTGCTCGGGGGTCACATAGCGAATATTGGTCCGCTCCATGGTCACCACCCGGGGATCACTGCGGATCTTCCAGGCCAGCTGGCCATAGCCCACGTCGATGGCGAATACCTTTTTGGCCCCCTGCTGGAGCAGGCAGTCGGTGAAGCCGCCGGTGGAGGCCCCGGAATCGCTGCACACATAGCCGGCGGGGTCCACGCCGAAGTCCCGCAGCGCCTTTTCCAGCTTCAGGCCGCCCCGGCTCACATAGGGACAGTGGCCGCCGCGGACCTCGATCTGGGCCTCGTCGCCATAGGAAGCGCCGGGCTTGTCGGCCTTCTGGCCGTCCACATAGACCTCGCCGCTCATAATAATGGCCTGGGCCTTGGCGCGGCTCTCGCTCAGGCCGCGCTCTACCAGCAGCACGTCCAGCCGTTCTTTATGTTTCATGGGCCAACAGCTCCTTTGCCGCTTGTTCAATGCCCGCCGGGTCTAACCCGGTGCGATGGCGCAGCAGCGCCACAGCGCCGTGGGGTACCAGGCCGGACTTCAAATTCAAAAGCCGGGCCGCCGCCGGCGGCTTCCCCTGCCGGGTCAGCTCCGCCAAGATGGCCACGCCCACACAGCCCGCCTCGGCGGCCTCCTCCACCACCAGCAGGCGGCCGCTCTTCTCCAGAGAGGCCCGCACCGCATCCAGGCAGAGGGGCGCGATTTGATCGAGCTTCACCAGTTCCGCCTCCACCCCCGCCTGGGCCAGCGCGTCCACGGCGGTGAGGCAGTCGTTGACCGTGACGCCGTAGGTGACCACCGTAAGCTGGGGCGCGGCGCAGAGGCGCTGCGTCCAGACCGCGTCGTGGTAGCCGCCGTCGCCGCCCCGGGGATAGCGCACGGCCACGGGACCGGTGCAGTCCTCCACGGCCATACGGAGCATCCGCGCCAGCTCGGCCTGGCTGGCCGGGCAGAAAATCTGTATGCCGGGAATCTGCCGCAGATAGCCCACATCGAAGACGCCGTGGTGGGTCTCGCCGTCCTCCCCCACCAGCCCGGCCCGGTCCACGGCCAGAACCACGTGGAGGCCCAACAGGCCCAGATCCTGCTGGAGCATGTCATAGCTCCGCTGGAGGAAGGTGGAATAGACCGCAAACACCGGCTTCATGCCCTGCTTGGCCAGGCCCGCCGCCATGGACACGGCGTGGCCCTCGGCAATGCCGACGTCATAATACCGGTTTCGGAAGCTGGCGGCAAAGGTCGAGAGGCCGGTTCCCTGCTCCATGGCCGCGGTGACGGCGCAGATTCGGCTGTCCTCCATGGCCAGGCGGCAGAGGGTCTCGCCGAAGGTCTCGGAAAAGCTCCTGCCGCTGCCCCCGGCGCTCAGGCCGGTAACGGGATTGAAGCGGCCCACGCCGTGGTAGTCCGAGGGCTTGACCTCGGCGGGGATATAGCCCTTGCCCTTTTTCGTAATCACATGGAGCAGCACCGGGCCGCCCATGGCCTTGGCCTCCCCCAGCAAAAAGGTCAGCTTCTGCACATCGTGGCCGTCCACCGGCCCCAGATAGGAAAAGCCCATCTCTTCGAAAATCGTCACGCCGATCAGACGGCGGCGCATCCTCGTCTTGAGGCTGTGGGTGAAGGCATAGAGGGCCTTGCCGCCGGGGATGCTGCGCGTCAGCTGCCGGTATGCTTTTTTCAGGCCGAAGTAGCCGGGCTTGAGCCGCAAAAGCTTCAAATGCCGGGCAATGGCGCCTACATTGGAGGTGATGGACATCCCATTGTCATTGAGGACCACCACCAGGGGCTCGCCGCTGGCGCCGGCGTCGTTGAGGCCCTCATAGGCCAGGCCGCCGGTCAGGGCGCCGTCGCCCAGCACGGCCACGACGCTGTAGTCCTCGCCCCCCAGGGTGCGGGCCCGGGCCATGCCCAGGGCGACCGACACGGATTCCGAGGCGTGACCGGCGATAAAGGCGTCGTGAACCGACTCCGAGGGCTTGGGAAAGCCCGCCAGACCGCCATAGGTCCGCAGGGTCGAGAACCGGTCCATCCGGCCGGTCAGCAGCTTATGGACATAGGACTGATGGCCCACGTCAAAGAGCAGCCGGTCGCGCTCGGTGTCATAGACCTTATGGAGGGCCACGGTGAGCTCCACCACGCCCAGGTTGGAGGCCAGATGGCCGCCGGTCCGGGCGATATGCTTGACCAGAAATTCACGGATCTCTCCGCAGAGCTGCCGGTCCTGTTCCGGTGTCAGACGAAGGAGATCCGCTCTGGAATGGATTTGCGTGAGATACATGGTTCTTCCTCCTCAGCCGCGGCCGATAAGCGCCGCCAGCCGCCGGGGGACGGATTTCACGGCGTAAATCAATCGGGCGGCCGTGTGCAGAATGGCAGTGGCGTTCTGCATGGCGAGGGATTTCCCGAAGGCCTTGCCGCCGACGGTCAGTCCCGCCACGACGGCGGACATCAGCAGCTGCACCGCCGAGGCCCACAGAGGCTGGAGCCCCACGACCGCCTGGGTCGCAATCACCGCCGAAGCCGAGCCGGAGATGACGCCGCAGATATCCCCCACCACGTCATTGCAGAAGGAGGACACCCGGTCCGCCCGGCGGAGCATATTCAGCGCCTCCTTCGCCTCCGGGACCTTCTTGGCCGCCATGGAGTGGAAGGGCCGCTCCTCCGCCGCCGTCACCGCCACGCCGATGATATCAAACACGATGCCCAGGAGGATAATGACCATCAGAATCAAAAAGGATACGGCAATCCCGCTGCCGCTGAGAAGCCCGTTGGATACGAGACTCATGGCGGCCGAGATGCCGATGGTCGCGCCGAACACCGAGGTGATCCATCGCCAGTCCGGCTGAATGCGCAATTTCGTTCTGCGTTTTCCCTTGGATTCCTTCACAAGCTTCCTCCTAGATATAATGGCGGCAGATAAGATTAAGCTTACGGCTTAGGTCGGGTAGGATTTCCCCGGAGGCTGCTCCCCGTCGCCGAAGGAGTGGTTTCCCTTGAAAGCCGCCGTCTTTCCGTTGCCTAGAAAGCGACCCGATTGCCACTGAGTCCGTACTGCAATCCCTTATCTGCCCGGTGAAGACAGCCTAGGTGATTTCCACAACAGCGCCCTCCGACTCTTATCCTCTTTTGCAAGCAGGCTTTCATGCGGCAATATCACGGCCAGCCCCTGGCCGGGGGCCGCCGTGCCTGACCGCAATCCCGATCTGCTCACGCAAGGCAGGCTACGCTGTACACAGCGCTCCGGCAAGCCTTCGCACCGCATTACAGGTTCTCATCCCGCTTCGTACAGACGTCGCTTCGACCACTGGGGAGTACGCGCCTGCACAAGAGCAGGTCTCCGCAGCGGCCGGGTCGGGGTCTCCATGCCATTGGAGGCCGCCCGTCCGCCGCAGGCGTAACAATTACGCCTCCCTTCAGCACTCAGCCCAGACTGGGCGTAAGAAGCAAGCACCAAAGGTTTCACAGGTATGCCCTTTGAAGGATTTTTAGGCCCTTCCTGGGAGCCGGCAGCGCCGACTAGGATACTGCGCCATTATAAGGACAGTATAGCACATTATTCATGCATATACAAGAGCTTATCCATAAGAATCCAAAAACCCCGGCGCATCAGCGCCGGGGCGAAACACATGGAATTACTCCTCCACAGCCTCGTCGTCGGAGGCGGTGAGCAGGGCGCGGATGGACAGGCTGATGCGCTTGTTCTCGGCGTCGATGTCGATGATCTTGGCGTCAACCTCCATACCCTCGGAGAGCACGTCCTCGGGCTTGCCGATGCGGCGGTCGGCAATCTGGGAGATGTGGATCAGGCCGTCCACGCCGGGGATGATCTCGGCAAAGGCGCCGAAGGTCATCAGCTTGACGATCTTGACCTTGGCCACGTCGCCCACATGGAACTGGCTCATAAAGATGTTCCAGGGGTTGGTCTCGGGGGTCTTGTAGCCCAGGGAGATCTTCTTCTTCTCGGGATCATAGGAGATGACAAAGACCTCGATCTCGTCGCCGACCTTGACCACCTCGGCGGGGTTCTTGATGCGGTTCCAGGACAGCTCGGACACATGGACCATGCCGTCCACGCCGCCGATATCCACGAAAGCGCCGTAGGAGGTCAGGCTCTTGACCACGCCGTGGTACTTCTTGCCCACCTCGATCTCGGCCCAGATCTTCTCCTGGGCGGCCTTGCGCAGCTCGTTGGTCACGGCACGGATGGAGCCGACCACGCGGCGGCGGGCCCGGTTGACCTCGGTAATCTTCATCTGCACGGTGGTCTTCACCAGGGCAGACAGATCGCCGCCCTTGGGCACACCGGTCTGGGACGCGGGGATGAACACCCGAATGCCCTTCACATTGGCGACGATGCCGCCCTTGTTCTCCTCGGTAATGAGGCCCTCGACAACGGCCTTGCTCTCGGCAGCGGCCTCAATCTCTTCCCAAGCCTTGCCGGCCTCCAGGCGCTTCTTAGACAGACGAGCCGTGCCCTCGGAATCATTGACATGCACGACCAGCACCTCAATCTCATCGCCGACTTTCAGAACATCTTCCGGCTTCACGGAAGGATCGGAGCTGAAATCATCAACAGGGATATAACCTGCGTGCTTTGTACCCAGGTCCACCTGAATCTCGGTGGCGCCAATGGCAGTTACAATGCCTGTGACCTTATCTCCGTTATTCAAAGTCTTGATCGACTGCTCGAGAAGCTCGGCAAAGTTCTCCTCCTGGGCAGTTTCAACCTTGATTTCTTCGCTCATTATGTTGTTGACCTCCTTTATTATCCACGCCGGGGTGGACGCCCCCGCCGTGATACCAACAGAACCGATACAAGAAAAATGCGATACGTCCAGCCCGCCGGCATTCTCCACCAGCCAAACATCCTCGCAGAATTGCCTACAGATCATGGCAAGCCGCTTGGTATTCGAGCTCATGGGATCGCCGACAATGACCATCGCATCGCAGCACCGGGCTAGCTCTCCTGCTTCTTTCTGCCGATTTTCTGTTGCTTCGCATATTGTATCAAATATTTCGGAATTTGTACACTGTTTTTTTATAATTTTCTTGCAACTTTCCCATAAATTCTGCGTGCTCGTGGTCTGAGAGACCAACGTCAGGGGCAGATGGGCGCGGGACGGGTCCTCCCGGAGCCAGTTTTCCAGAGCCTCGGGGCCCTCAAAAACATGGGGATGGGCGCACCAGCCGGCGATGGCCTGGACCTCGGGATGGGTCGGCGTGCCGATAATCACCGGGACGCGGCCCTGGGCCTCGGCCCGGATCACCAGCTTATGGATACGCTTGACAAAGGGACAGGTGGCGTCCACAATCTCCACGCCCCGGCGGCTGAGCCGCTCGTAGACGTCCCGGGAGACGCCGTGGGACCGGATGACCACCGTGGTACCGGCCGCCGCCTCCTCCGGCTCGGAGAGCTCCCGCACCCCCTCGGCCGCGAAATGGTCCATCACATGGCGGTTATGGATAATGGGTCCCAGGGTGGAGACGCGCTTTCCCGCCGCCACGGCCTCCTCCACCAGCGAGACGGCCCGGTCTACGCCGAAGCAGAAGCCCGCCGTCTTGGCCAAGGTTACCTTCATGCGCCCGCCTCCAATGCATAAATGCGGTCCATCAGGTCCTGGGTGGCGGCCTCCAGCTCGGCCTCGGTGGGACGTCTACTGGAGAATTCCACCTTGTAGGGCTCGCCGAACACGCAGGTCAGCTTGCTGAAGGGGCGGCGCTTCTGGGTCAGATAGATGGGCACAATGGGCGTATCGGTCCGCTGGGCCAGCACCACCGCGCCGCGCTTGCCGGGCCTCCGCTCCCCGGCCTTGACCCGGGTCCCCTCGGGGAAGATCAGCAGCTGCTGCTCGTCCCGCAGACACTTGATTCCCGTCTTGATGCCGGAGATATCCACGCCGTCCCGGTCGATGCCGAAGACGCCGATGGTCCGCAGAAACCAGCCCAGCACCGGTATGGCCATGGCCTCCTTCTTGGCCATGATCCGGGGCATATGGTCCTTATAGAGGGCCATCACCAGCCAGACCGGGTCGGCCAGTCCGCTGTGATTGCAGCAGAACAGCACCCGCCCCGTCTTGGGCACCCCCTTGCGCCCCACCACCTTGAAGATGGGATGATAGAGAAAGAGGCCGAAGCGGACCACCCAGTAGAGGAAGGTGAAAATCGGTCCGTGCATCATAGGCCCAGCCTCTTTTCGATGACGGCGAGGAGGGCGGCGGCGCTCTCCTCCAGGGTGAGGTCCGAGGTATCCACCTTCACGGCGTCATGGGCGCATTTGAGCGGCGCCACGGCCCGGTGCATGTCCCGGTCGTCCCGCTGGCGGATATCGGCCAGGACCTTCTCAAATGATGCTTTTTTGTCGCCCTTTTCCTGCATTTCCAGCAGGCGGCGCCGGGCCCGAACCTCCGGCGAGGCCGTGAGGAAGATCTTCACGTCGGCCTTGGGCAGCACCACGGTGCCGATGTCCCGGCCGTCCATGACCACGTTCCGGGTGGCGGCCAGATTGCGCTGGAGGTCCAGCAGCACCTCCCGCACCAGGGGCTGAGCCGAGATTTTGGAGGCGTAGTCGCTGAGATCCGGCGTCCGCAGCTCGGCGGTGACGTCCTGATCGTTGAGGAACATATGCTGCGCCCCGGCCTCGTCATACTCCACCCGGATGGACGCCTCGTCGATGAGCCGGGCGATGCCGTCGGTGTCCTTGGGGCTGACGCCGCAGATCTGCAAAAACAGACCGATGGTCCGATAGATGGCCCCGGTATCCACGTAGGCATAGCCCAGCTTCTCGGCGACCTGCCGGGCCAGGGTGCTCTTGCCCGCTCCGGCGGGGCCGTCAATGGCAATGGAGATGTACTTCATAATTCGGATTCCTCCCAGCGCCGCGCCGCGGCGCACTGATTCACGATTCACGTTTTTTCTGCGGCGGCGATTCCGGCGGCGCGGCCGGTGGACCAGGCGATTTGCAGGTTAAAGCCGCCGGTGTAGGCGTCCACATCCAGGATCTCTCCGGCAAAATAGAGGCCCTCGACCAGCTTCGACTCCATGGTCTTGGGCTGGACCTCCCGGACGGCCACGCCGCCCGCGGTGACGATGGCCTCCTCCACGGGTCTCGGGCCCCGGATGGCGACGGAGAAGCCCTTGGTCAGCTCCAGGAGCCGCCGCCGCTGGGTCCGGGTTATGGAATTGGCCCGGGTCTCCGGCGAAATCTCCGCCCGCTCCACCATCACCGGAATCAGCAGCCGGGGATAGAGGTCCTGAAGGGCATGGTCGATGGTCCGGTTCTGGTATTGCTCCAGATCCCGCAGCATCCGCTGATCCAGCTTCTGCTCATCCAAAGCCGGTTTCAGATCGATGACAATTTCCTTCAGCTCGCCGGGCTTGCCGTGGGCGCTGGCGCTGAGAATCACCGGCCCCGAGAGGCCGAAATGGGTAAAGAGCAGCTCGCCGAAGTCCTTATAGAGCGTCTTTCCGGCGGCGTTCTTCGCCTGGATGGCGCAGTTGCGCAGAGACAGGCCCTGGAGCTTGGCGCACCAGCCGCCGTCCTCCTCCAGAGGCACCAGAGAGCCCCGGAGCTCGGTCACGGTGTGGCCCACAGACCGGGCCAGCCCATAGCCGTCGCCGGTGGAGCCGGTCAGCGGATAGGAGCAGCCGCCGGTGGCCACGATGACCCGGCTGCCGGAGAGGAGCCCATGGTTGGTCCGGACGCCGGTGACCCGGCCCTCCTCCACCGCCAGCGCCTCGACCCGCTCCCGGCGGATCTCCACCCGGCCGGTCCGGAGATACCGCTCCAGGGCCCGGACCACGTCGGCGGACTTGTCGCTGACAGGGAACACCCGGTTGCCCCGCTCTACCTTCAGCGGGCAGCCCTGCGCTTCAAAAAAGTCCATGGCCGCCCGGGGCGGGAAGGCCTCCAGGCAGCTGTAGAGAAAGCGGCCGTTCCGGGGGACCTCCTTGAGGACCTGGTCCACGCCGCAGTCGTTGGTCACATTGCACCGGCCCTTGCCGGTGATATAGAGCTTTTTTCCCAGGCGGTCGTTGGGCTCCAGCAGTATGACCTGGGCGCCCGCCTCGGCCGCCGCGCCCGCCGCCATCATCCCGGCCGCGCCGCCGCCGACGACCAAGACCTTATGTTTCAACCCGCTCATAGACCTCATACTCCTGCCAGATTCCCTCGAGATTTTCAAAAATCCGGGAGAGCTCTCCCTTCTTCCGCTGGCCAATGGCCACAATCAGGGCGTTGGCCAGACTCATGGGCGCGACCAGGGAGTCCACCACCGAGACCATGTCGCTCTTGGCCAAGAGCACGTGGTTGGCCCGCTTGGCCGCCGGCGCGTCCAGCGAGTCGGTGATGGCCACCACCTCGGCCCCGGAGTCCCGGGCGAAGTCCATCAGCTGAATGGTCCGACTGGAATACCGGGGCAGGCTGATGGCGATGACCACATCCCCCTGGGAGACGTGGAGCATCTGCTCGATCATCTCGCTGGTGGCCGAGGAGGTCACCTGGTGGACGTTGTCAAACATATTCCGGAAATAAAAGCTTAAAAACGTGGCGATGACCGCCGAGGACCGAACGCCGACAATATAGATCTGTTTGGCAGCCAGGATGGCCTCCACGGCCCGGTCCAGGATCTTGCGGTCCAGGGCCTCGCTGGTCATGCGGATGCTCTCCCAGTCGGCCTGGAGGACCATGGACACCAGGTCCTTCTTGCCCAGCCGGTCGTTGGTGACCTCGATGCGCTGCACCGACGTCAGCTTGTTCCGGACCATCTCCTGGAGGGCCTTCTGCATGCTGGGATAGCCGTCAAATCCCAGCTCCACGGCGAAGCGGACCACCGTGGATTCCGATACGCTGACCATCTTCCCCAACCGGCTGGCCGTCATAAAGGCCGCCTTGTCATAGGACGCTTCAATGTACTCGGCAATGCGCTTTTGTCCCTTGGAAAAGGTGGACATCTGATTATGTATGGCAGTCAAAATATCTGTTGCCATGGTTCCGCTCCTTTGGCGTCGAAAATTGGCGTTACAAAAAAACTATACTATCCTCCGGGGAATTTTGCAAGGAAAATTATTCATCCTGCAAAAAATTCCACCCCAATTCCCGCTCCAGGGCCCGCAGCTCCTCCCGGGTCAGGTCCCGCCACCGGCCCGGCGGCAGGGTTCCCAGCTTCAGCGGCCCCTCCTGGACCCGCCGGAGCCGCCGGACCTGTAGGCCCGACCGCTGGCACAGCCGCCGGATCTGGCGGTTGCGGCCGTCGCGGAGGCAGAACTCCAGCTCGGTCTGCTCCCCTTTTACGCCCAGGACCCGGACCTGGGCCGGGCGGGTGAGCCGTCCGTCAATTTCGATGGGCGCGGCCAGCTCCGCCTCCATGCCCGGCTGAAAGCCCGTCACCAGGACCCGGTAACGCTTGACCACGCCGCCCCGGGGGTGCATCAGCTTCTCCGCCAGAGCGCCGTCGTTGGTCAGCAGCAGCAGGCCCTCGGAGTCCAGGTCCAGCCGCCCCACGGGATAGACCCGGTCGCCGCAGCCGGCCACCAGGTCCGAGACGTTCTTCCGCCCCTTCTCGTCGGACAGGGTGGTCACATACCCCCGGGGCTTGTGGAGCATCAGATACCGCTTGGGCGGCGCCGTAGGCAGGGGATTCCCGTCCAGCAGGATTTCGTCGCCCTCCGCCGCCGTATCGCCCAGCTGGGCCGGGCGGCCGTTGACCGTCACCCGGCCCGCCTCGATCAGGGTCTCGGCCTGGCGGCGGGAGGCGACGCCCAGCCGCGAAAGCAGTTTTTGCAGCCGTTCCGCCATGGTTGATTCTCCCCCATTTCCGCGACTTCTTCGCGTGATATTCCGGCGCACCTACCGCGCCGGGTCCTCCGAGAGCTGGGCAAAGCCGTAATCCAGCAGGGCGGCGTGGTCGGCCCAGTCGTTGCCGTCGTCCATGGTGACGGCGATGAGCCGCCGCCCGTCCCGCACGGCGCTGGACACCAGAATCCGGCCCGTGGCCTGGGTATAGCCCGTTTTGACGCCGTCCGCGCCATCATACTGCCACAGGAGCTTATTGTGATTGGTAAAGCTCCGGCCCTCCAGGACGATGGTCTTGGTGGAAACCACCTGCCGGAAGACTTCGTTTTCCATGGCCGCTGCCGCCAGCCGCGCCAGATCCAGGGCCGTGGAATAGTGGCCCTCGGCGTCCAGGCCGTGGGGATTGACAAAGTGGGTATCCCACAGCCCCAGCTCCCAGGCCCGCCGGTTCATCCGGTCCGCGAAGGCCTCCACGCTCCCGTCGCAGTAGATGGCCAGGGCCGCGGCGGCGTCGTTGCCCGAGTGCAGCATCAGCCCGTAGAGCAGCGTCTCCACCCGCAGGACCTCTCCGGCCTCCAGGGAGAGAGACGAGCCCTCCACCCCCACGGCCTCCGGCGGAATCTCCACCGGCGCGTCCAGCTCACAGGTCTCGGCCACCAGAAGCCCGGTCATGATCTTGGTGGTGCTGGCCATCCCGGCCCGCGCTTCGGCATGCTGGGCGAAGAGCACCCGGCCCGTGGCAGCGTCCAGCACCACGGCCCGCTTCGCGGAAATGGCCGGGGCCGCACCGGCCTGATTTGCGAAAAGGACGGCGGCGATCCAGAGGGCCGCCGCACGTCGCAACCAATGTTTCATCCTTTCTCACCCCGGGTAGTTTGCCCCGGCGGCGCGAAATGAAGCATTCATAATTCTTCCGTATCCTCGCCGTTTTTCCGCTTGAGCAGGGCGGAAACCTGATCGATCAGGTCCGGCAGCATCTCCACCACCCGCTCCATGGCATTGGAGGCGGGCTCGGCGATGGGCAGCACCCTGACCGACTCGCCCTTGATGACCAGGAAGGCCACCGGCGTGACGGTCACCGCGCCGCCGGTGCCGCCGCCGAAGTTGTTCTCCGCCGAAGGCCGGGCAGTCTTGGGCGCAAAGTCCGCGCCGCCGCCGGCAAAGCCGAACTTGATTCGGGACACCGGCAGAATGGTCACGCCGTCGGGCGTGGTAATGGCTTCGCCGATGACGGTATTGGCGTCCACCGTGGCGCGAATCTTTTCCACGGTCTCGCTCAACAGATTGGGAAGGGATTGACTCATGGTTGCTGCACCGCCTTTTTTGTAGTTTGAGGAGAGTTGCGAAGCCGCTGGACCAGCTTTGCCAGCACCAGCAGCGCCTGGAGCAATTCATAGACCCGCAGGGTAAACACGGCCCGGCCTTGGACCGCTGTTTTTTTAAGCTGATCGTTACAGGTGATCCGGACCTGCTCGCTCCCCACCTGGAAGACGCTGCGTATCAGCGGCAGGGCGCTGCCCACCGCCGCCCAGCAGCGGCCGTAGGCCAAGGCACAGGCGGGCGGATCGTCGCCGCCGGCGACCACCGTCAGCTCCAGCCGGGACAGTCTGGGCCGCCGGAGCAGGTCGCCCAGCGCTTCCAGCGCCTGCCGCCAGTGGGCGCGGAGCAGCCGCTTCCAGTCGGAGCCGCCATTGGAAGGGCCGGTCCGACGGCGGGACCCGGCCCCAGCCGGCTTCGTCCGGCGCGGCTTCGTCCGGCGCTGCTTCGCGGGCTTCGCCCCGGCTTGGCCGCCGGGAAACGGAAGCCGGAAGGGGCCCAGATGGGCCGCCGTGGAAAAGCCCTCCGCGTCGTAGAAAAGCTCCAGCTTCACCGGGGCCAGCAGCGCCAGCGCCGCCAGAGCCAGCAGCCCCAGCAGAATCCACAGGGCCGTCACGGCGCGGCCTCCGGCTGGGCCGGTTCGGTTTGCTCCGCCGGTTCCGCCGCGTCCTCCGGCGTGGGCCGGGACTGGAAGTTCATCTTCTCAATCTCCGGCAGCTCCTCCAGGGAGCTCAGGCCGAAGGTCCGCAGAAAGTCCGGCGTAGTCCGGTAGAGGATGGGCCGTCCGGGAACGTTGAGACGGCCGCACTCCTCGATCAGCTTCTTGGTGAGCAGCGCGCTGATGGAATAGGCGCTGTCCACCCCCCGGAGCTGCTCCACATAGGCCTTGGTGGCGGGCTGGTAGTAGGCAATGATGGTCAATGCCTCCAGCTGGGAGTTGGAGAGCTTGGGCGGCTTGCGGGTCTCCAGGGTCTTGGTCACGTAGGGGGCCATCTCGCCGGAGGAGCACATTTGGTAGGCGTTCTCCAGCCGCAGAATCCGAATGCCGCTGCGGTTATAGGACAGATCGTCCATCAGCGCCTGGACCTGGGTGTGAATCTCCGCCTCGTCCACCTCCAGGGAGTCGGCCAGACGCTTGGCATCCACCGGCTCCCCGGCGGCGAAGAGAATGGCCATCAGGGCCCGCTGGGTGTCATTCTGTTCCATCTTGGCTGTCCTCCCCCGTGCCGTCGGGCATCTTTACAAATCGAACGTTCAGCTCCCGGTCGCCGTCCTCCAGCTCCACCGACTTGAGCCGGCACAGCTCCAGCACCGCCAGAAAGGTGGCGACGATCTCCGACCGGGACCGGTTGCCCCGGAAGAGCTTCCGGAAGGCCGAGACCCCATGAGCCAACAGCCGCCGCAGCACCTCCGCCGCCTTCTTCGTCACCGGGTAGGGCTCCCGGCCCACGATGCCGCTGAAATTGGCCGTGGGCGGCGGCAGCGCCCGCTGGCTCCGGTCGGCCAGCACCGCCATGGTGCGCACCAGGTCCGACGGGTCGTGGCGGTAGCGGTAGGTCTCGTCCCGGCGCAGGGGCTCCGGCTCCTTGGTAAAGAGGCCGCTGCCGATCTCGTTGCGCTGGGAGAGAAAGGTCACCGAGGTCCGAACCTGGGTCATGGCCTCCTGGCGCTGCCGCTCCTCCAGAGAGCGAATCAGCAGCTCCATCTCGCTCAGCGCCTCCTCCTGCTCGGCGGCAGAGAGGAGCATCTTCGTCTTAATCAGCATCAGATGGGAGGCCATGGCGATAAATTCGCTGGCAATCTCCATATCCATCCGCTTCATCTCGTCGAGATAGGCCAGATACTGCTCCAAAATGGAGGTGATGCTGATATCCTGGATTTCAATTTTATTCTTGCTCAGCAGCAGGAGAATCACGTCCAGCGGGCCGTCAAAGTCCTGCATTTCCGATTTACTGCGGACCACCTGGTCCAAATGATAGCGTGGTTCTTCCATGGGCGCCTCACCGGAACAGGTTGACCAACGACAGGACAATCCCCTGCAGCAGGTCCAGCAGCCAATTGCGCATGGCGAACAGGGGCTGGTCCAGCACATTGAGGAACAGCAGGACTACCAGCAGCAGCATACCGAAGCGCTCATAGCGGAGAATCGCGCCGTAGGTCTCGTCCGGCAGCAGGGCGAAGAGGACCTTGGAGCCGTCCAGCGGCGGGATGGGAAAGAGGTTGAACACCGCCAGGCCCGCGCTGAGAATCGCCGTATATTGCAGAAACAGCAGGAGGTAAGCGCCTGCAACGCCCGTGACGAGGCCGGCCCAGAGGACCACCGGCTGCAGGAGCAGCGCCAAAAAGGCCAGCGCCACGTTGGACACCGGTCCGGCCAGGGCCGTCAGGGCCATGCCGGACTTGGGATGGCGGAAATTCCGCGGGTCGATGGGCACCGGCTTGGCCCAGCCGAAGCGGACCAGGGCCATCATCACCAGGCCCACCAGGTCCATATGGCGCAGCGGATTGAAGGAAAGCCGCCCCATGCGCTTGGCGGTGGGATCTCCCAGGAAGTAGGCCGCGTAGCCGTGGCAGGTCTCGTGGACGGTGATGCACAGGAGCGACGACGCCACGAGAATCAGCGTATTCCAGATCCAGTCCAGCCGCAGCTGGCCCAGCCATTGGGTAAATCCGTGCATCTTGGCGCCTCCTTCCTACAGCGTGGCTTCGATCCGCGCCAGCAGCGCGTCTCTTCCCTCGCCCTTTTCGGCGGAGAAGGGAATCAGCTGCACGTCCTCGCCCAGGTCCAGCGTCTCCCGGATCAGGGCGAGGCTGGGTTCGATCTGGCTTTTTTTCAGCTTGTCCAGCTTATTGGCCACCACCAGGTAGGGCCGCCCGGTCTGCTGGAAGTACCGGGCCATGGTAATATCGTTCTCCGTGGGCTTGTGCCGGGCGTCCACGATCAGGACGCCCAGGGTAATCAGGTCGGCGTCGGCAAAGTAGCTCTCAATGAGCTTGGCCCAACGGTCCTTCTCGGCCTTGGGAACCTTGGCGTAGCCGTAGCCCGGCAGGTCCACCAGATAGAGGACCTGGTCGATCAAAAAATAGTTGATATGGGTGGTCTTCCCCGGCGCTTCGCCCACCCGGGCGAAGTTCTTTCGTTGCAGCAGCCGGTTGATGACCGAGGACTTGCCCACGTTGGACCGGCCCGCAAAGGCGATCTGGGGCAGCCCGTCCCGAGGGCAGTCCCCCAGGGAGGCGGCGGAGCGGACAAATTCCACGTTGTGTAAATTCATAGGCTTCTCCTACTGGCGGATGCCGGTCTTGCGCTCGATCCCCTGCTCCCGGGCCACGGCCAGCTGGGCCTCCTGAGGCACCTGGTTGGGCACGGCGGATTCCGCGGGCTGGAGGAACTCCAGGGCGGCCTGGAGCACGGCGTCCACATGGGACACGGTCAGGAAATTCAGCGCCTGGCGGACGGTCTGGTCGATCTCCTCCAGGTCCTTGGCGTTGGCCTCGGGGATGATGACGGTCTTGATGCCGTGGCGCAGGGCCGCCATGGTCTTCTCCTTGAGGCCGCCGATGGGCAGCACCCGGCCGCGAATGGAAATCTCGCCGGTCATGGCGATCTCCCGGCGGACGCGGAGCCCCGTCAGCGCCGAGACCATGGCCGTGCAGATGGTGATACCGGCGGAAGGGCCGTCCTTGGGAATGGCCCCTTCGGGGAAATGGACATGGATGTCCTTGGTCTTATAGAAGTCGGCGGGCAGCTTGAGGATCTCCGCCCGGGAGCGGATATAGCTCATGGCGGCGTAGACCGATTCCTTCATCACGTCGCCCAGGTTGCCGGTGAGCTCCAGCTTGCCGGTGCCGTCCACCACGTTGACCTCCACCTCCAGGGTCTCGCCGCCGACGCTGGTCCAGGCCAGGCCGGTGACCAGGCCCACGGGGTCCGACGGCGGCAGCGGGTCGGGCAGGAACTTCCGCACGCCCAGAAATTCCTCCAAATTGGCCCCGGTGATGCTCAGCCGCTTGGGGGACTTTTCGGCCACAAAGCGCATATCGCACCGGCGGCACAGGGTCGCCAGCTCCCGCTCCAGGTTCCGGACGCCGGACTCCCGGGTATAGCAGGTGATAATCTCCCGGATGGCGTCGTCGCTGACGCGCAGCTGGGTCTTCTTCAGGCCGTGGCGGAGCATCTGCTTGGGCAGCAGATGGTTCTTGGCGATCTGGAGCTTTTCCTCGTCGGTATAGGACGAGAGCTCGATGACCTCCATCCGGTCCAGCAGCGGGGCGGGAATGGTGGAGGTGGTATTGGCGGTGGTGATAAACATGCACTCGCGCAGGTCGAAGGGCACCTCCAGGTAGTGGTCCCGGAAGGTGGCGTTCTGCTCGGCGTCCAGGACCTCCAGCAGGGCCGACGACGGGTCGCCCCGGTAGTCGCTGCCCAGCTTGTCCACCTCGTCCAGCAGCAGCAGGGCGTTCTTGGACTTGGCCTGGGCCACGGCCGCCATAATCCGGCCGGGCATGGCGCCGATATAGGTCTTGCGGTGGCCGCGGATATCGGCCTCGTCATGGACGCCGCCCAGGGAGATTCGGGCCATATTCCGGTTCAAAGCCCGGGCGATGCTGGCGGCCACGGAGGTCTTGCCGACGCCGGGCGGGCCCACCAGGCAGAGAATCTGCGGCGGCAGCTCCGGCGCCATCTTGCGGACGGCGAAGATCTCCAGAATCCGCTCCTTGACCTTTTGCAGGCCGAAGTGGTCCTCGTCCAGGATCTTCCGGGCGGCGCGGATGTCCACCCGCTCCTTGGTGCGGGTGTTCCAGGGGAGCTCCAGGCAGGTGTCGAGATACGTCCGCAGCACCGCCGCCTCGGCGGAATTGGAGGGCTGCTTGCTCAGGCGCTTGAGCTCCTTGAGCAGCTTCTCGCGGGTCTCCTCGGGCAGCTCCAGGGCCTCAATGGCCTCGTGGTACTGCTGGAGCTCCTCTTCATCGTCGCCCTCGCCCAGCTCGGACTGGATGACCCGCAGCTGCTCCCGCAGATAATAGTCACGCTGGCCCTTGTTGACATTCTCCTGGACCTTTTCCTGAATCTCGGACTCCAGCTGGAGGATATCCAGCTCCCGGCTCAGCAGGATCACCGCCAGCTCCAGCCGCTTGACCGGGTGGAGCTGCTCCAGAACCTTCTGCTTCTCGGCGTAGTTGATCGAGGTATTCTGGGTGATAAAATCGGCGATAAAGGCCGGGTCCCGGGAGGTCAGCACCGTGGCCAGACCGTCCTGGGCCGAGCGGCCGGTGAGCTCCAGGAAGTGATCGTAGAGCGCCTGGGCCTCCCGGATCAGGGCTTCGACCTTGGGGGCCGACTTGGCATAGGGGAGGTCCGCCACGGTCTCCACCCGGCCGAAGAAGAAGGGCTCCATCTGAATGCACTCGGTAATCCGAGCCCGGTACTTGCCCTCCACAAGGATGCGCAGGGTGTCCCCCGGCAGCCGGAGAATCTGCTTGACCACGCTGACGGTGCCCATGGCGTAGAGGCCGGAGAGGTCCGGATCGTCGGACTGGATGTCCTTCTGGGTCACCAGAAAGATCTCCTGATTGTGGTTGCGCATGGCCTCCTCCACGGCGCGGACCGACTTTTTCCGCCCCACGTCGAAGTGAATGGTCATGCCGGGAAATACGTTCAGTCCCCGCAGCGCCAAAACCGGCAGCCGCTGGGAAATCAGCAGTTCGTTCATACTATCCCTCCTAGCTCAGGGAAATAACACAAAGAGAGGGCAGATTGCCCCCTCTTGGAATTGGTGCTACAGGGTTACGCCGGCGTTTCGGATGGGCTTGCGCGGCTTGGAGCTGTCTCGGGTGACCTGGGGCTTCTCGCCGTCGCGCACGCAGCGCTCCGTAATCAAAACGCTCTGGATGGTGGGATCTGAGGGGATATCGTACATGATCCCGGTCATGATCTCCTCCATGATGGCGCGCAGACCTCTGGCGCCGATCTTCCGCTGGATGGCCTTCTCGGCGATGGCCTCCAGGGCGCCCTCCTCGAAGCTCAGCTTCACCTGGTCGTACTCCAGGAGCTTGCGGTACTGCTTGCAGAGGGCATTCTTCGGCTCGGTGAGAATCTGCATCAAATCCTCCTTCGTCAGGCTCTGGAGGGAGGTAATCACCGGCAGGCGGCCCACCAGTTCGGGGATGATGCCGAACTTCAGAAGATCGTGGGGCTGGACCTGGCGGAAGAGCTGGCCGACGTCACGGTCATGCTTGCTGTGAATCTCCGAGCCAAAGCCGATGGCGGAGCGGTCGGTGCGCTTTTCGATGATCTTGTCCAGGCCGTCGAAGGCGCCGCCGCAGATAAAGAGGATATTGGTGGTATCGATCTGGATGAATTCCTGCTGGGGGTGCTTCCGGCCGCCCTGGGGCGGCACGTTGGCAACGGTGCCCTCGAGAATTTTCAGCAGCGCCTGCTGCACGCCCTCGCCGGAGACGTCCCGGGTGATGGAGGTATTTTCGCTCTTCCGGGCGATTTTATCCATCTCGTCGATGTAGATGATGCCCCGCTGGGCCAGCTCCACATCGAAGTCGGCCGCCTGCAGCAGCCGCAGCAGAATATTCTCCACATCCTCGCCCACGTAACCGGCCTCGGTGAGGGTGGTGGCGTCGGCGATGGCAAAGGGCACGTTGAGGATCTTGGCCAGGGTCTGGGCAAAGAGGGTCTTGCCGGAGCCCGTGGGACCAATGAGCAGGATATTGCTCTTTTGGAGCTCCACATCGGTGCTGTTTTCAAAGTAAATGCGCTTATAGTGATTATAGACCGCCACGGACAGGGCAATTTTGGCGTTATCCTGGCCGATGATATAGTGGTCCATATAGTTTTTGATCTCCTGGGGCGTGGGCAGGGTGTCGGGCAGCTCGAAGGAGGGCGACTGGGCGACGCTCATATCGTCCCGCAGAATGCCCGCGCACAGCTCCACGCACTCATTGCAGATGGCCACATTGGGTCCGGCAATGATCCGGTTCACCTGCTCCTGCCGCTTGCCGCAGAAGGAGCAGCGGATGGACTCTCTAGCCAAGGGGGTACTTCCTTTCCCGGGCCGGGCTCAGCGCCGGTAGATGACCTGGTCGATCAGGCCATATGCCCGGGCCTCCTCGGCCGACATGAAATTGTCGCGCTCGGTATCGCGCTCGATGATGTCCAGGGGCTTGCCGGTGTTCTCCGCCAAGAGCTGGTTCATGCGGGCCTTGATCCGGAGCATCCGCTCCACATGGATTTGCATATCCGTGGTCTGGCCCTGGGTGCCGCCCAGAGGCTGATGGATCATGATTTCCGCGTTGGGCAGCGCCATGCGCTTGCCCTTGGCGCCGGCGGAAAGCAGAAACGCGCCCATGGAAGCGGCCATGCCGATGCAGATGGTAGAGACATCGCACTTGACATACTGCATGGTGTCATAGATGGCCATGCCGGCTGTGACGGAGCCGCCGGGGGAGTTGATGTAAAACTGGATGTCCTTGTCGGGGTCCTGACCCTCCAGATACAGCATCTGCGCCACCACCAGGCTGGCCGTCGTGTCGTTGACCTCCTCGGAGAGGAGAATAATACGGTCATTGAGCAGCCGGGAGAAAATATCGTAGCTCCGCTCGCCGCGGCTGGTCTGCTCAACAACATAGGGAATGAAACTCATAGAATACTCCTTTCACCGGTCGGGCGGGCCGGTCTTCCCACCGGCCCGTTCCGTAATCTTCCAGATTCTAACCGGCTCCGTGCCAAATTATTCCTCGGTCTTTTCCGCAGTCTCAGGCACGGCGGTAGCCACGGCGCTGTCCTTAATCAGGGCCACGGCCTTACGGGTGGCCAGATCGGCCTTCAGGCTCTCGACGCCCACGGCTGCGCGGACCTTGTCGGCCTCCATGGAGTACTGCTCGGCCAGCTTCTGAATCTCGGCCTCGACCTCTTCGTCGGAGACGGTGAGATTCTCAGCCTCGACGACGGCGGCCAGCAGGACGTTGTTGCGGACGGTGGTCTCGGCCATGGGCCGCATGGAGCTGCGCAGGGCGTTCATGTCGCCGCCCATCATCTTGGCATAGTCCTCCAGCTTCATGCCGTTCATTTGCAGCTGGTAGGCGAACTGCTCCAGGTTCTTGTCCACCTGCTCCTCCACCATGGAGGCGGGGATCTCGCAGGTCATATTGGCGGCAGCCTTCTCCACGGCAGCGCTCTCAAAGGCGCGCTCCACGGCCTCGCGGCGCTCGTTCTCCCGCTTGGTGCGGATGTCGGCGCGGAGGGCGTCCAGGGTGTCGAACTCGGAGACGTCCTTGGCGAACTCGTCGTCCTTCTCGGGGGTCTGGGTCTCCTTGACCTCGTGGATCTTGCACTTGAAGACCACGGGCTTACCGGCCAGCTCGGGGGTGTAGTTCTCGGGGAAGGTCACGTCCACGTCCTTCTCGTCGCCGGCGGACAGGCCCACCAGGGCCTCCTCAAAGCCGGGGACGAAGGAGTGGGAGCCCAGCTTCAGGCTGTAGCCCTCGGCCTTGCCGCCCTCGAAGGCCACGCCATTGTCAAAGCCCTCGAAGTCCAGGATCACGGTGTCGCCCTCCTGGGCGGGCCGGTCCACGGTCTCGATGCGGCTGTTGCGCTCGGCCATGCGGTCCAGCTCGGCCTCGACCTCGTCGTCGGTGACGTTGACCTCGGCCTTGGGAACCTCCAGGCCCTTGTAGTCGCCCAGGGTCACCTCGGGATACAGATCGGTCTCCACGGTCAGGACCACGCCGCCGTCCTCGCCGTCGTCCAGCTTGGTCACGGAGGGCATACCCACAACCTTCAGCGCCTGGGCGCTGATGGCCTGCTCATAAATCTCGGGGAAGATCTCATTGACCGCGTCTTCATAGAACACCTTGGCGCCGTACATGCCCTCGACAACCTTCCGGGGCGCCTTGCCCTTGCGGAAGCCGGGGACATAGATATCCTTGCGGGCCTTGTTGTAGGCCTTGGTCAGAGCGGCGTCAAACTCCGCCTTCTCCACTTCGATGACAATGGTGGCCTTTCCGGCGGCCTTCTCGGTGTTTTTCACATTCATGGGTGTCGTTCCTCCTATGTGGTGGGCCATTGCTGGCCATAAGTTACAATTTCGCCATGCAGTCATAGCAGAGTATAATACTAGCAGATATTTGTGAAGATTTCTAGCCTTTTTTCCGGATTCTCGGAAAATTTTTACGGAAGCAGACGGACCGGCCGGAAATCCACATAGTCGGCGGCCACCAGCCGGAATTCGGTGCCGTCCCAGAGGCCCTCCATGGCCAGCTTGTGGCTGTCGCCGTGGAGATGACCGTAGCAGCACAGCCGGACCCGGTAGCGCTTGAGAAGCTCCAAAATCTCCGGGCAGGTATAGCCCCGGTACCGGGGCGGATAGTGGAGAAAGCAGTAGATGGGCTTCTCCCCCGCCGCCTTCAGGGAGGTCTCCAGCCGGATCAGCTCCCGGCGGAAGACCTTCTCATCGTGGGTGCCCTCCTTCTCCTCCTCGAAGAACCAGCCCCGGGTGCCGCAGAGGGCGATCTCCCCGTAAAAATGGCAGTTATTGTGGAGCAAATCCATCTGCTCCAGGCCGTTGGCCTCGCAGAACCGCCGGAATTTGGCGGCGGTGTTCCACCAGTAGTCGTGATTGCCCTTGACCAGCAGCTTCCGCCCCGGGAACCGGTTGAGAAACCGGAAGTCCGGTCCGGCCTCCTCCAGGCCCAGGGCCCAGCAGAAGTCTCCGGCGATGACCAGCGTATCCTCGGGCCGCAGAACCGAGAGGCTCGCTTCCAGCTTGTCCATATAGCCCGCCCACTTGCCGCCGAAGACGTCCATGGGCTTATCGGCCCCCAGGGCCAGATGGAGATCCCCCAGTGCGTAGAGGGCCATCAGCGCAGAAAGGCGTCCACCACGGCGGGCATCTCCTGCTTCTCCACGAACTCGGTGAAGCGGACGGCCTTGCCCGCCAAGGCGGCCAGGGGCGCGGGCGCGGCCTTGCCGGTGACCTGGGTCAGCTGGTCCAGGATGGCGGTACCGGGCTGCCGGTCGGCTACACCCAGGGCCTCCAGCACGCTGTCGCAGAACTTGAAGGGGCTGGCCGTGGAGGCGACCACGGTGACAGTATCGTCGGCCGTGGCGGCCCGGTAGTCCTGGAGGACCGTATAAGCCACGGCGGTATGGGTGTCCATCAGATAGCCGGTCTGGTGGAAGATCTTCTCGATGGTATTGAGGGTCCGGGCGTCGTCACAGCAGCCGGAGACGAACAGGTCGCCAATGGCGGCCTTGACCCGGTCGGAGACCTCGTAGCGGCCCGTGGCGCTGAGCTGGGCCATATAGTCCCGGACCTCGGCGTCGGAGCCGGTCAGGTCGAAGAGCAGCCGCTCCAGGTTGGAGGAGATCAGGATGTCCATGGACGGGGAGACGGTGTTATAGAAGGGCCGGTTCCGGTCATAGACGCCGGTTTTCAGGAAGTCCGTCAGGACGTTGTTGGCGTTGGAGGCGCAGATCAGCTTGCCCACCGGCAGGCCCATCTTCCGGGCGTAGTAGCAGGCCAGAATATTGCCGAAGTTGCCCGTGGGGACGCAGACGTTGATCTGGTCGCCCATGGCGATTTTCCCTGCGTTGAGCAGGTCGCAGTAGGCGGAGATATAGTAGACCACCTGGGGCAGCACCCGGCCCCAGTTGATGGAGTTGGCCGAGGAGAGGACATAGCCCCGGGCGGCCAGGGTCTCGCGGACGGCGGGGTCGGAGAAGATCTGCTTGACGCCGGTCTGGGCATCGTCAAAGTTGCCGACCACGGCGCAGACGCCCACGTTTTCGCCCGCCTGGGTGACCATTTGCAGCTGCTGGATATCGGACACGCCGTCCTTGGGGTAGAACACCATGATCTTGGTGCCGTTCACATCTTTAAAGCCCTCCAGGGCCGCCTTGCCGGTGTCGCCGGAGGTGGCGACCAGGATGCAGACCGTCTTTTCCTCGCCGTTCTTCTGCATGGAGGCCGTCAGCAGGTGGGGCAGCATTTGCAGCGCCATGTCCTTGAAGGCACAGGTGGGGCCGTGCCACAGCTCGAGAATGTGGGTCTTGCAGTGGAGCTCCCGGACCGGGGCCACCTGGGGGCAGTCGAACTTCTCGGGACCGTAGGCCTTGCGGGCAAAGGTCAGCAGCTCCTCCTGGGTGAAGCCCTCCAGGAACAGGCCCATAATGGCCGCCGCCCGCTGCTCATAGGTCATGGGCCGCAGGGTCTCCAGGTCCGGCAGTGTCGGGAAGGTCTCCGGCAGAAACAGGCCGCCGTCCCGGCTCAGGCCCTGCTCGATGGCCTGGGCCGCGGTGTAGGAAAGAGACTGGTCTCTGGTACTCACATAATGCATGATGTCACAACCCTTTTTAGTGTATTGGAAAAGATATCTTGAATCGTCTCCGCCGGGAAGCCCTTGGCCTCCAGGTGGGACGACAAGCTGTTATAATCGGCCACGGACCGGAAGCCCGCGGGCAGCAGGTCGCAGCCGTCCAAATCACCGCCCAGGGCGATATGGCCCGCGCCGCCCAGCTGCAAAAAATGGTCCATATGGCAGCGGACCGTGTCCAGACCGGCCTTTCCGTCCTCGGAAAGGAACAGGGTGAACAGGTTGATTCCGGCGAAGCCGCCGGTCTCGCACAGCGCCCGGAACTGGTCGTCGGTCAGGTTCCGCTCGTGGGGGCAGAGGGCGTAGCTGTTGGAATGGCTCGCCACCACAGGCGCTTCGGCAATGTCCATGATATCCCAGAACGACTTTTGGGAGATATGGCTGACGTCGATGAGAATGCCCAGCTTCTGGGCCCGGCGGACAAAGTCCCGCCCCTGGGCGCTGAGGCCGGGGCCGTCCCGTTTGGAGCAGCCCGCCAGGGCATTGTCCGCGTTCCAGGTCAGGGTAATCATCCGGATGCCTTGGGCATAGGCCTCCTCCAGCCGCCCGGGGTCACAGCCGATTCCCTCGGCGCCCTCCAGGGCCAGAAACGCCGCGATCCTGCCGCTGTCCAGCACGCTCTGGAGCTCGGACCCGCGGCGCACCAAAGTCATCCGGTCCCGATGCCGGTCCAGCTGCCCGCGGATATAGGCAAGGCACCGGTCGTAAAACGCTTCGCAGGTATAGCCGGTGTCAACGCCCGGCAGCGGACAGATGGCAAAGAATTGGCCGTAGCCCGCCAGCTCCGAGGCAGCGGTGAGGTTGACATGGTAGCCGGAACGCTCCAGGCCGTCTCCCTTTTTCCATATCTCCGCCAGCGTATCACAGTGGGCGTCCAGCACCACGTATCGATTCATTGAAACGCATCCTCCCAATGTACAATTTCCGGGTTCGGGGTCTCGATGCCCTGGGGGGCGTAGATCTCGATGACATCGAACCGCGGCTGCCGCCGGTCGGGGTTCTGCTGGAGCCAGAGCAGCGCCGTGGTGCGCAGCCGGTCCTGCTTCTCCCGGCCCACGTACTCGCGGGCCTCGGCAAAGCGGGCTGATTTCCGGAGCTTGACCTCCACAAAGACCAGATAGCGCCGGTTGGCGGCAATCAGGTCGATTTCGCCGAATTTGGAGCGGTAGTTGCAGGCCACGATGGAATACCGCTTCTTCCGCAGATATTCCGCCGCCAATGCCTCGCCCCAGGGGCCGGTCAGGCTACTTCTCGCCATAAAACTTCTTCAAAAAACTCCGGCGGTGGATGGGACAGGGGCCGAACTCGGTCAGCGCGGCATAGTGGCGCTTGGTGCCGTAGCCCTTGTGGACCGCGAAGCCGTATTGGGGATACTGCCCGTCCAGCTCCTCCATCCACCGGTCCCGGGTGACCTTGGCCAGGATGGACGCCGCGGCGATGCTGGCGCTCAGGCCGTCGCCGCCGACGATGATCTGGACCGGCATGCCCAGGGGCGGGCGGCGGTTGCCGTCCACCAGGGCGATGTCCGGCTGGAGGCCCAGGGCTACCACGGCCCGCTCCATGGCGAGGAACGTGGCGTTTAAGATATTGACCTCGTCGATCTCCGCCTCCGAGGCAAAGGCCACGCCGTAGGCGTAGGCCTCCCGGGTGATGACGTCATATAAGCTGCGGCGCTTGGCGTCGGAGAGCTTTTTGGAATCGTTGAGCCCTTCAATCTGCGTATCCCGGGGCAGAATCACCGCCGCCGCGCAGACCGGCCCGGCCAGAGGGCCGCGGCCCGCCTCGTCAATGCCGCAGACCAGATCAAAGCCGCCCGCGTAGCAATTGCGCTCGATTTCCCACAAATCCGTCATAACACACTCTCCTCCGGCGGCACGTCCAGGGTAAAGCGCCCCAGCTTGCCGCTGCGATATTCCTCCAGGACCACCCGGGCGGCTCGCTCGGTGTCCACATCGCCGCCGCTGACCAGGAAGCCCCGCTTCCGGCCCACGGCCTCCAGCAGCGCATAGCCCTGGGCGTCTGCGGGCAGCTCCACCCGGTAGCGCTCCCGGATGGCCTGGGGATACCGCTGCCACAGCAGCGACAGCAGCCCCGCCGACAGCGTCTCCAGGTCCATAATATCGTCCTTCACCGCGCCGGTGTAGGCCAGACGCATGCCCACCTCCCGGTCCTCAAACTTGGGCCAGAGGATGCCCGGCGTGTCCAGCAGCAGCAGGCCCTGGTCCACGGTGATCCACTGCTTGCCCCGGGTGACGCCGGGGCGGTTTTCCGCCTTGGCGCTCTTGCGCCCGGCAATCTGATTGATAAAGGTGGACTTGCCCACATTGGGGATACCGGCCACCATCAGCTTCAGCGGGCGGCCCGTCTGGCCCTTCTCCCGGTAGCGCTGGAGCTTTTCCGCCAGCATGGTCCGCACCGCCGGGACAAAGCCCGCAATGCCCTTGCGGCTCTTGCAGTCGGTCTCCAGGGCCGTCATGCCCTGGGCCTTGAAATAGGCCGCCCAGCGGCGCACCATGGCCGGGTCCGCCTGGTCCACCCGATTGAGGACGATCAGCCGGGGCTTGCTCCCACAAATCTCCGAGAGATCCGGATTCCGGCTGGAGGCCGGGATTCGGGCGTCGAGAATCTCACAGACGCCGTCCACCTGCTTCAGGCTCTCCTCCATCATCCGCCGGGTTTTGGTCATGTGGCCCGGATACCACTGAATCTGCATATTCTGTTCTTCCATTTAATCTACCAATCCAATTCTGCTCCAGTCCCGGGGGTCGGTGACGTTCCCCTGCTCGTCCCTGGTTTCGCCGGGCAGCGCCACGGCCAACACCTTGCCCAGAATGCAGCGGGTGTCCACCATGCCCACCGGCGCAAAGCGGCTGTCCGTCGAGTTATTGCGGTTGTCGCCCAGGACGAAGATGCAGTTCTCCGGCACCGTGGCCGGGTACTCCATGGCATACTCGCCGGTCCAGTTGTACCAGCTCTCCTGCCCGGTATAGTCAATGAGATACGATTCGTCCAGCGCCACGCCGTCCACATAGACCAGATGATTTTGGAAGTCGATGTCCACGGTCTGGCCGCCGGTGGCGATGACACGCTTGACAATGGGCTCCTCCTTGTAGTAGGGAACGGTCAGGACCACGATATCCCCGGCCTCGATGTCATCGTCACCGTATAGGAAGTTGCTCTCGAGAATCAGGTAGTCGCCGTGATGGAGCGTCGGCAGCATGGACTTGCCGTCCACCCCCACCAGCCGCACCACGAAGACGAAGAGCAGCGTCACAATCATCAGCACATAGGCAATGTCGTGGAGAATGCCGTAGCACTCGTACAGCGGGTCGCTTTTCTCCTCTTCCTCTTTTTTGGCAGCCTTGCGCCGGGTTCCGGCGGAACGAACCTGCCGGACCTCTGCGGGCTTGACCTCCCGGACCTCCTGCGCCGGCTGGGGCTGCCGGGGGCGGGTGTCATAGGGCTTCATCAGCTCATATAATTCATCCAGGTCGATATTGTCCTCGACCGGCTTGTAATCAAATTCCATATTCCTCCAACCTCCGCCGGTGGATCATTGTGCGGTGGGCAAGAGCCCATACAGGTTTTATTATACACAACCCCCCCCGGAAAAGAAAGGCCCACAGGCAAAAAAACTCCCCGCCATAAGCGGGGAGCGGAGTCGAAGAGGATTACACTCTTTCCTTGACCTTGGCAGCCTTGCCCATACGGTCGCGGAGGTAGTAAAGCTTGGCTCTGCGGACCTTGCCCTTGCGGACGGTCTCGACCTTCACGATGCTGGGGGAATGCAGCAGGAACACCTTCTCGCAGCCGACGCCGTAGGAGATACGGCGGACGGTGAAGGTCTCCTCCAGGCCGCCATGCTTCTTAGCGATGACGGTGCCCTCGAACACCTGCACTCTCTCGCGGGAGCCTTCCTTGATCTTCACATGAACGCGAACCGTATCGCCCACATGGACTTCCGGGATCTCAGCCTTCATGTACTGGCTGGTCAATGCCTTCATCAAATCCATTGTCTTGTCCTCCTAAATTATTTAGACGTTCATACCCACAGGATACGCCGCAATGCCCAGGGCACCGGCAGTGGCAGAGGACCGTCCATTTCACAGACCCGGGAATTATATCACACGGCCTCGAAAAAAGCAAGGACTTTTTTCAATAAGGCAGCACCGCACAATTTGGCAAGAGCATTCGGCCAAAGATTTTGCCTCAT
>DSLFC04102__coassemble_592_pt1 | contig 49084 bp, 64 predicted proteins | sample DSLFC04102__metabat2_low_PE_037 | metagenome-assembled genome bin DSLFC04102
CCTGTGACCCCATGCTTGTAAGGCATGTGCTCTCCCAGCTGAGCTATGCTCCCAGGCGTTTTCGCCGGCCGCATATCTCAGCGACGGGTATTATTATACTCAGGACCCCACCAAATGTCAAGGACTTTTTTTGATTTTTTTATTTTTACGAAAAAGTTAGAGATTTTCCAGAATTTCACCGATTTCCTCGGGTGTAAACCTGTAAATCGTATCGCAGAACTGGCAGGAGATTTCAATGGTCTCGCCGCCGTCGCGAATTTCCTCCAGCTCTTTTCGGCCCAGGCTGATGAGCGTCGCCTCCACCCGGCGGCGGGTGCAGTAGCACCGGTAGGCCACCGGGGTGGTCTCGAGAAGCTCCAGGTCCAGGCCCTCCAGCACGGTCTCCAGCAGCGCCTGGGCGTCCAGACCCCGGTCCAGCATGGCCGTCACGGCCCCGGCCTTTTCGATGCCCTGCTCCAGCCGGTCGATGACCGAATCCGGCGCGCCGGGCAGCAGCTGCACCAGATACCCGCCGGCGGCCCGGACGCTCTGGTCCGTATCCACCAGCACGCCCAGGGCGCAGGCTGTGGGGGTCTGCTCGCTCTGGACGAAGTAGCTGGTGATATCCTCGGCGATCTCGCCGGAGACCAGCGCCACGCTGCCGACGTAGGGCTCCTTCATCTGGAGGTCCCGGATCACCGTCAGCATACCGTCCGTTCCCACGGCCGCGCCCACGTCCAGCTTGCCCCGATACTTCTCCAGCAGGGAGACCTGGGGGTTCTGCACATAGCCCCGGACGTTGCCCACGGCGTCGGACACCGCCAGCACCGTGCCCAGGGGGCCGCCGCCCTTGACCTGGAGGGTCAGGGAGCCGTTGTCAATCTTCTGCATATTGCCCATCATGGAGGCCGCCGTCAGCAGCCGTCCCAGGGCCGCCGTGGCGGTGGGCAGCGTCTTATGAATCTGCCGGGCCCGCTCCACGATATCCCGGGACTCCACGGCCACGGCCTTGACGAAGCCGTCCCGGGTCATGGCCCGCACCAAAGTTCCCATAGAATTCAGAATTCCTTTCCGCAGTCATTTGACCGCTTCGCAGTAGACCCGCTGCTCGCCGGGGCGGGGCGGCTCCAGGGTCCGGTCGCCGTACCAGGCGACGGTCCGGAAGCCCGCCTCCCGCAGGAAGCCGGTGAGCTGCTCCGGGGTATAGGCGTACTCCCGGTGCTCCTCGAAGCTCCGCTGCCAGAGCTTGCCCCGGCGCTGGAAGAGGTCCATACCGTAGTAGCAGATATTCTCCTCCTGGTCGAACTCGGCCCGCCAGACGCAGTAGGTGTCCTCATCCTCATCGAGGAACACCTGACCGTCCAGGCCGCGGAGCTTCTCGGGGGTGTTGATGTCGAAGATCAGCGTGCCGCCGGGGGTGAGCGCATCATAAATCCGCGCCATGGCCGTCCTGGCATCGGCGGGGTCGGTGAGATAGTTGAGGCTGTCGAGCATGGAGATCACCAGATCCACCGGCGCGGGCAGCGTCAGCTGCTCCATGCGCTGGCAGATAAAGAACGGCGGATTCTCCAGGCCGGCAGCCTTGTCGTAAGCCATGGCCAGCATATCCTCTGAGGCGTCGGCAGCCAGGACCCGGTAGCCCCGCTGCGCCAGCAGTACCGACAGCGACCCGGTCCCGCAGGCCAGATCCAGCACCGTCTCCGGCGCCGCGCCCCGGCGGCGGAGCAGCGTCTCCACATAGTCCAGCACCGCCTCGTAGGGCACATCCTGGGTCAACGCATCGTAGGAACAGGCCAGCGATTCGTAGGCGCTCACGGCTGTTCCTTGCCTTCCCGGTCGGCCTGGAGCCGCTGGAACACCGTGCGGTAGGAGTCGGTGCCGTAGTTGAGGCTGCGGTTGACCCGGCTGATGGTGGCGCTGCTGGCGCCGGTCTGTTCGAGAATATCATTGTAGATCATGCCCTGACTCAGGAGCTTGGCCACCTCGTAGCGCTGCTCCATGGCCTTCATTTCGGACACGGTGCAAAGATCCACGAAGAAGTTATAGCACTCCTCCACGGTCTCAAGCTTTAGAATGGCCTGATAGAGCTCGTGCTCGGGATTGGAGCGTTTATTGCGATTGTTCACCGCGTTTTCCTCCTTGCGCATTATTCTGGGCTTATTTTACCAGGTTAAACTGCAAAAGTAAAGGGGATTTTCCGGTTTTGCCCCAGGTTTCCTCCCGCTGCCGCCGGAGCGGTTTTCGCTCTTGTATCCCGTCGGCTTTTGCGATATAATGATAAAAGAAATTTTATGCGCACGACAAGGAGGCCAATTATGGTACAGGCAATCATCGGCGCCAACTGGGGCGACGAGGGCAAGGGCAAGATCACCGATATGATGGCGGAGCACTCCGACATCGTCGTCCGGTTCCAGGGCGGCGCCAACGCGGGTCACACCATCATCAACGACTACGGCCGTTTCGCTCTGCATCTGCTGCCCTCGGGCGTCTGCTATCCCCATATCACCAACATCATCGGCAACGGCGTGGCATTCCACGTGCCCTCCTTCCTCAAGGAGCTCCAGTCTCTGAAGGACGGCGGCGTGCCCACGCCTAAGATTCTGGTCTCGGAGCGGGTGCAGCTGCTGATGCCCTACCATGTGCTCCAGGACACCTATGAGGAGGAGCGGCTGGCGGGCCGGGCCTTCGGCTCCACCCGGTCGGGCATTGCCCCCTTCTATTCCGATAAGTACGCCAAGATCGGCATTCAGCTCAACGAGCTCTTCGACGAGGCCGTCCTCCGGGAGCGGCTGGAGAAGATCGTCACCCTGAAAAACGTGCTCTTTACCCACCTCTACCACAAGCCGGAGCTGTCGGTGGATGCGCTCTTCGCCCAGCTGATGGAGTGGCGGGAGCAGATCGCGCCCTATATGGCCGACACCCAGAGCTTTGTGACCAACGCCCTCAAGGAGGGCAAGACCATCCTGCTGGAGGGCCAGCTGGGCTCCATGCGCGACCCCGACTTCGGCATCTACCCCTTCACCACCTCCTCCCACACCCTGGCGGGCTTCGGCTGCGTGGGCGTGGGTGTGCCGCCGACGGCCGTGGAGAAGATCACCGCCGTGACCAAGGCCTACTCCAGCGCCGTAGGCGCGGGCGCTTTTGTGGTCCGGCTGGACGGCCCCGAGGCTGACGAGCTCCGCCGCCGGGGCGGCGACAAGGGCGAATTCGGCGCTACCACCGGCCGTCCCCGGGATGTGGGCTGGTTCGACGCCGTGGCCACCCGCTATGGCTGCCGCGTCCAGGGCGCTACGGAAGTGGCGCTGACCTGCCTGGACGTGCTGGGCTATCTGGATGAGATCAAGGTCTGCACCGGCTACGAGATTGACGGCCAGGTGACCGCCGACTTCCCCGTGACCCCGCTGCTGAACCGCGCCAAGCCCGTCTACACCGTGCTCCCCGGCTGGAAGAGCGACGTCCGCGGCGTCACCGACTGGGACCAGCTCCCCAAGGAGGCCCAGGATTACGTCCTCTTCCTGGAGGAGCAGATCGGTGTGCCCATCCGCACCGTCTCCACCGGCCCCAGCCGCCACGAGAATATTTTCCGGTAAGATTTCGGAATACCCTGCCTGCCAAGAATTCCGTAGGGGCGCATTGTATATGCGCCCTTGCCCAGCCCGCGCAACCACCGGGGCCGCGATATCAACGTGCCGGGTTCCGGCGGCATGTGGGCATGCCGCCCTACAGACCGCCAGCGGTCGGCGCACCGTCTCGGACCCCGGGGCCGGCGGGCCGATGTGGGCATCGGCCCCTACGGCGCGCAGCGCACTTCTTCCCTATTCTCTATTCCCTGTCTCTCTCTGCCCTGCCGTTTGGTGGGGCAGAATTTTATCGTAGGAGGTTATTGCTATGAAGCTCGTTTCCCATGCAGACAACGCAGTGACCATTACATACACTGCCGACCGGCCCTATCTCTCGGTGACGCCGGATTGGACCGGCAAGCTGGAAATCGGTCTGGACCGGTCCCAGCCCTTGGATTCCATCGCCTGGATGGAGGTCTTTGCCAAAACGGCCAAGGCCGCCGCCGACCTCTCTCTGCCCGGCTGCCGCCTGGAGCTGGACGGCCCGGCGGCCCAGCTGGGAGACCGGCTGCCCTATCTGCTGCTGATGGGCCTCTCCGGCGCGGCCTATCGCTTCCACAAGTACCAGACCAACGCCCAGGACGCTGCGAAAATCCCGATGGTGCTGTCGCTGACCGGCCGGGACGAAGCCTTTGACCGGGCGCTGGACCGAGCCGGGAACCTGGTCCGGGCCGTGCTGCTGGCCCGGGACCTGGTCAACGAGCCGGGCAACCATCTGACGCCGGATCTGCTGGCCCGGCGGCTCACCGACGCCTTTGCCGGGCTGCCGGTGGAGGTCACGGTGCTGGACCCCGCCGCCCTGGAGAAATTGGGCGCGGGCGCCTTGCTGGCTGTAGGAAACAGCAGCGTCAACGGTCCCCGGCTCATCGCCCTCACCTACACCGGCGCGCCGGAGGACAGCCGCCGCCTGGGCCTGGTAGGCAAGGGCGTCACCGTGGACACCGGCGGCTACTGCCTCAAGACCCCCGCGGGCCTGCTGGGCACCAAGGGCGACATGGCCGGTGCCGCCGCCGTGTCCTGCGCCCTGCTGGCCCTGGCTCAAAACGGCGTCCGCGCCAATGTCACCGCCGTGATCCCCGCCTGTGAAAACCGTCTCTCCGACGGCAGCATGATCCCGGGCGACGTCATCACCAGCCTCTCGGGCAAGACCATCGAGGTGGGCAACACCGACGCCGAGGGCCGTCTGATTCTGGCCGACGCTCTGACCTATGCCATCCGGGAGGCCAAAGCCACCCATCTGGTGGACATTGCCACGCTGACCGGCGCTGTGTGCGCCATGTTCGGCAGCAGCCGCGCCGGCGCCATGACCAGCGACGAGAGCTTCTTTGCCCAGCTGCTGGCCGCCGCCGAGCCCATGGGGGAACGGTACTGGCTGCTGCCCGGCGACCCGGAGTACGACAAGCTGGTGGACAGCACCGTGGCCGACGTGAAGAACCGCCCCGGCAGCTGCGGCACCATCGCGGCAGGCCTGTTCCTCAAGCGCTTCACCGAGGACAAGCCCTGGATTCACCTGGACGTGGCCGGAACCGCCTGGACCTCGCCGCCCATCTGGGCCTACCAGACCGAGGGCGCTACCGGAGCCGGAACCGCCACCCTCTACCGTCTGGCCGAGACCTTCTTCCAGAAATAGCCCATCGCCGCTCGCTTGCGGTCTTCTCGTAGGGGCGGCCTGCATGGCCGCCCGAACCGGGTTCCGATTCGCGTTCGGCGATGGTCTATCCAACGCGGGGGGCTGGGCACGGGCGGCCATAAAGGCCGCCCCTACAAGGAAACCGGAGGCATGGCATAGGGGCGGATTTTTATACTTTCAAAAAGGCCCCTGGACAGACAAATGCGCGCCGCTTTCGCGACGCGCATGGCGTTGGAAGGGGTATTTTCCGCGTTTCCCGGCGGCCTCAGCCCAGCAGATGGCTGGCGCCGAAGGTCAACAGGGTCATAATGAGTCCGGCGGCTACCACGCCCAGGGAAATGGCGGGGAGCGCGTATTTCAGGCGGATATCCAGCATGGCGGCCACCAGCGCGCCGGTCCAAGCGCCGGTGCCGGGAAGCGGGATGGCTACCAGGACGAAGAGGCCCAGGGATGCGTACTTCTTGACCACTTCGCCCTTGTGGGCAGCCCGGTGCTCCAGCTTTTCCACCAGAACCCGAATGCGGCCCCGGTGCTTGAGCCACTGAAATATACGCCGGGTGAAGACGATTAAAAAGGGGACCGGCACAAGATTGCCGAGGACGGCTATGACCAACGCCGAGAGCGGCGTCAGGCCTCCGGCGACGCCCAGCGGGATCGCGCCCCGCAGCTCCAGCACGGGAACCATGGAGACGAAGAAGGTGACGGCAGCAGCATGGATAGGGCTCAAAAGGAGGTCCTCCTCGCGGTTAGTCTGCTCTGCCCGACGGGCAAAGTGCTGCATCTATTGTAACGAATCCGGCGCAGGATGACAAGAGATTTTTTGCGGCGGACGAAATTAGCAAGTAAACCGTCTATTTTTGTATGTTATGTACAAATTCTCGCGGGACCGCCTGATTTTTTTCGCAAACCTGCTGATTGACTTTTGGGCGCGAAACAGGTAGACTATTTCCAGCGTATCGTACTTTAGTACCATACTAAGCCAAAGGAAGGAGCGGTGAAGATGCTGCAATATCGGAGCTTTCATTCGACATGGTCTGCCGACGCCGCTTCTGCGCCGGCTTCTTGTGCTGCCCAGATGACCGCCGGACTGCGCGGGCGGGACTCTGCCGTTGTGGCAGGGTCTTTTTTGTTTATTCTGCGGGGCGTACGAATTAATCTGCCCCAGCCGGCAAATCCGTGATCGTCACCCGCTGCCATCGCGGCGGGAGGTTCGATACCGGCTTTGCCGCACCCGGCAAGGCCGTTTTTCTTTCTGGTATTTTGAGCCGAAAGGCTGAAAATAGAAATTCGAGAAAACGAGGTAATGAAAATGAAGAAACTGACCAAGCTCCTGTGCCTGGTGCTCTGCCTGGCCCTGGTTCTCAGTCTGGCCGCCTGCGCGTCCAACGAGCAGACCAGCTCCGACGCCGACACCAGCTCCGACACCAGCTCTGACGCTTCCACCGACTCCAGCACCGACACCAGCGCCGACACCGCCCCCGCTGACGGCGACAAGACCCTGCTGCTGGGCCTGATCGGCCCCATGACCGGTGACTACGCCAACTACGGCACCTCCACCCGCGACGGCGCCCAGATCGCCGTGGACGAGATCAATGCGGCCGGCGGCGTCAATGGCTACACCTTTAAGCTGGACGCCCAGGACTCCCAGGGCGATCCCGACTCCGCCGTCTCCGCCTACGGCATGCTGATGGACAACGGCATGGACGTGTCCCTGGGCTGCGTCCTCTCCGGTGAGGCCCAGAGCGTCATCACCGCCGCCCTGGAGGACGGCATCCTGATCGTCACCCCCACCTCCTCCGCCAAGGCCTGCATCGAGGGCAACCCCAACGCCTTCCGCGTCTGCTTCAATGACCCCGCCCAGGGCACCGCTTCCGCCGACTACATCGCCGACAACGGTCTGGCTACCAAGGTCGCCGTGTTCTATCAGTCCGACATCGACTACTCCGCCGGCCTCTATGAGACCTTTGCCGCTGAGGCTGCCGTGAAGGGCATCGAGATCGTCGAGGAGCAGACCTTCACTGCCGGCTCCAACACCGACTTCTCCACCCAGATCAACGCCATCCGTGACTCCGGCTGCGAGCTGGTGTTCCTGCCCATCTACGCCGCCGAGGCCTCTACCTTCCTGACCCAGGCCGCCGGCAAGCTGGACGGCGTCACCTTCTTCGGCTGCGACGGCCTGGACGGCATCCAGACCAAGATCTCCGACACCAGCCTGATCGAGGGCCTGATGATGCTGACCCCCTTTGCTGCTGACGCCGAGGATGAGGCCACCCAGAGCTTCGTCGAGAAGTACACCCCCGTCCATGGCACCGCCCCCGATCAGTTCGCCGCTGACGGCTACGACGCCGTGTACATCGTCAAGGCTGCCATGGAGCAGTGCGGCAAGACCCCCGAGGATGCCGACTTCAACGAGGCCATGGTCGCCGCCATGTATGAGATCACCGTCGAGGGTCTGACCGGCACCATGACCTGGGACGAGAACAACGAGCCCAACAAGCCCGCCAAGGCCATGGTCTTCGTGGACGGTGTGGCCCAGCTGTTCGCCGAGTAAGTTTTCCATACGATCCTTCTGCCAGGTGGCTTCGGCCGCCTGGCAGATGCCGCAAGACGGCAGAACAGTGCTGCCAGGGCGTCCTAGCGGCGCTCTTGTGCCGTCTTATTTCGTTCCCCAGCGCAACGCTTCAAGCAGAAAGAAAAGGAGAAAGCCCTATGGTTAAACTGATCCAAACGCTCATCAGCGGTTTGAGCCTGGGCAGCATCTACGCCCTGATCGCCCTGGGCTACACCATGGTCTATGGCATCGCCAAGATGCTGAACTTCGCCCACGGCGATATCATCATGGTGGGCGCTTACGCGGTCATCACCTCGGTGCTGACGCTGAACCTGCCGCCGGTGGTAGCCATCCTCATCAGCATTCTGGTGTGCGTCGTCCTCGGCATCACCATTGAGTTTCTGGCCTACCGGCCCCTGCGCCAGGCCCCGCCCCTGTCGGTGCTGATTACCGCCATCGGCGTCAGCTATCTGCTGCAAAATCTGGCGCTGCTGATCTTCGGCTCCGAGCAGAAGGCCACTCCCACCATGTTCCAGTTCCCCACCTTGGAGTTCGGCGGCGTGTACATCGACGGTATTACCCTGCTGACCCTGATCGTCACCGCCGTCATTATGATCGCCCTGACCCTTTTCATCGCCAAGACCCGGATGGGCAAGGCCATGCGCGCCGTCTCTGAGGACAAGGGCGCTGCCGAGCTCATGGGCATCAGCGTCAACCGTACCATCACCATCACCTTCGCCATCGGCTCCGCCCTGGCCGCCGTGGCCGCGCTGTTCTACGGCATGTCCTACATTTATATCCGCCCCACCACCGGCTCCATGCCCGGCATCAAGGCCTTTACCGCCGCCGTCTTTGGCGGCATCGGCTCCATCCCCGGCGCTATGCTGGGCGGCATCCTCATGGGCATCATCGAGCAGATGTCCAAGACCTATATCTCCACCCTCTGGTCCGACGCCATCGTCTTCGGCGTGCTGGTGCTGGTGCTGGTGGTGAAGCCCACCGGTCTGCTGGGCAAAAAGATCAGTGAGAAGGTGTGATGACATGAAAAAGAATTCCAACACGCCCGTTTCGCCGCTGCTGCCCAAGCGCCGGTCCGTCTCCGGCAATCTGGTGACCATTCTGATGGTCGTCATCCTCTACGCAGTGGTCTGCTATCTGCTCTACACCGGCCAGGCCAGCCGCCAGATGAGCAATATGCTCGTGTCCATCTCCTGCTACATCGTCCTGGCCGTATCCCTGAACCTGGTGGTCGGCCTTCTGGGCGAGCTCTCCCTGGGCCATGCGGGCTTTATGTCCGTGGGTCTGTTCACCGGCTGCCTTGTCTCTTTGGCCACGGTGGACATCCTGCCTCTGCCGGTGCGGATGCCCCTCTCCATGATCGTCGGCGGCCTCAGTGCCGCGTTGGTTGGCCTTATCGTCGGCCTGCCTGCCTTGCGGCTCAAGGGCGACTATCTGGCCATCGTCACTCTGGGCTGCGGTGAGATCATCAAGACCGTCATCACCAACCTGGATGTCACCGGCGGCGCCAAGGGCCTCAACACCACCCCCATCTACGGTAACTCCAAGACCCTGCTGCCCTACGGCATCGTCCTGGTGTTCCTGGTCATCATCGTCATGATGAACCTGAAGAACTCCCGCCACGGCCGGGCCATTATGGCCATCCGCGACAACCGGATCGCCGCCGAGTCCAACGGCGTGGACGTCACCTACTACAAGCTGATGGTCTTTATTCTGGCCGCCTTCTTCGCGGGCATGGCCGGCACCCTCTATGGTCACAGCCTCTCCAACAACAAGGCCGCTACCTTCGACTACAACATGTCCATTGAGATCCTGGTCCTGGTGGTTCTGGGCGGCATGGGCTCCATCCGCGGCTCCATTATCGCCACCATCATCCTCCGGGCCCTGCCCGAGGTCCTGCGTGTGGACTGGGTCAGCGACTACCGGATGCTGGCCTATTCGGTCCTGCTGATTCTCATTATGCTGCTCAACGCCTCGCCCAGGTTTGCCGACCTCAAGGGCCGCTGGTCCATCGGCAACCTGATGTATGTCCTCGGCAACCAGAAAAAGAAAAAGGAGGCGGCCAGCCGTGATTGATCTGAAACAGCCTGTCAAACGCATCCCCGATTCGCCTCTGGTCCCCTACCCCAGCCGGTCCCTGGTGCCCGAGCGCGACATCAGCTCCATGCCCGTCCTGGAGACCCAGCACCTGGGCATCGACTTCGGCGGCCTCACCGCCGTGGACGACTTCACCATTACCGTCGGCGCCACCGAAATCTGCGGCCTGATCGGCCCCAACGGCGCGGGCAAAACCACCGTCTTTAATCTGCTGACCAATGTCTACCAGCCCACCCGGGGCAATATCATGGTCAACGGCTTCTCCACCGCCGGCAAGTCCACCCACCAGGTCAGCCGCATGGGCATCGCCCGGACCTTCCAGAACATCCGGCTCTACAACAATCTGTCGGTCATCGACAACGTCAAGGTCGGCATGCACAATATGATGAAGGAAAACCTCTGGGCCGCCATCACCCACGGCTTCGGCTACGGCAAGGCCGAGCGCCAGGCCAATGAGACCGCCCTGGAGTTCCTGGACTTCTTTGGTCTGGCGGATCTGGCCTCCGCCCCCGCCGGCAGCCTGCCCTACGGCGCCCAGCGCCGCCTGGAGATCGTCCGCGCTCTGGCCTCCAGTCCCCGTATCCTGCTGCTGGACGAGCCCGCCGCCGGTATGAACCCCTCGGAAACCCAGGAGCTGATGGAGAATATCCGCCGCATCCGCGACACCTTCCACATCGCCGTCATGCTGATCGAGCACGATATGAGCCTGGTCATGGGCATCTGCGAGGGCATCTGCGTCCTCAACTACGGCAAGGTCATCGCCAAGGGCACCCCCGACGACATCAAGTCCAACCCCGTGGTCATCGAGGCATACCTGGGCAAGAAGGGAGGCAAGGGCGATGCTTAAGGTCAATCATATCAACGTCTACTACGGCAAGATCCACGCGCTGAAGGACGTCTCCTTCGAGGTCCAGGACGGCGAGGTCGTGGCGCTGATCGGCGCCAACGGCGCGGGCAAGTCCACCACCCTGAAAACCGTCTCCGGCATGCAGCGCACCCGCACCGGCTCCATTGAGTTCCTGGGCGAGAACATCACCCACACCGAGAGCCACAAGCTGGTCTATAAGGGTCTGGCCCACGTGCCCGAGGGACGGCGGATCTTCCTGCAGATGACCGTCCTGGAGAACCTGGAGATGGGCGCGTACATCCATAAGAATCCCACCAAGGCCGAGCTGGACGACATCTTCGCCCGGTTCCCCCGGCTGCTGGAGCGGAAAAACCAGATCGCCGGTACCCTCTCCGGCGGCGAGCAGCAGATGCTGGCCATGGGCCGTGCCCTGATCAGCCACCCCAAGCTGCTGATGCTGGACGAGCCCTCCATGGGTCTGGCCCCCATCCTGGTGGAGCAGATTTTCGATATCATCGCCGAGCTCCACAAGACCGGCACCACCATCCTGCTGGTGGAGCAGAACGCTGAAATGGCATTGCGCATTGCCGACCGGGCCTATGTTCTGGAGTCCGGCGCCATCAAGCTCTCCGGCACCGGCAAGGAGCTGGCCGCCTCCGACGCCATCAAGAAAGCCTACCTGGGCGGCTGATCCGCCCAAAAGTGAAGCACGCCCCGCCCGGGGCGTGCTTTTAACTTTGCCGGTGCGGTCCGGACGGTCCCCCCCCCCGGTCCGGGTTCTCGCCGGAGTTCGAGGCTTCCTTCTATCGTAGGGGTGCGTTCGGCGGTGGTGCATCCGACGCGGCGGTGCGGCACGGGCGGCCATAAAGGCCGCCCCTACGACGGGCGCGTTCGGCGATAGTGCATCCGCCCCGGCAGTGCGCACGGGCGGATATATAATCCGCCCCTACAGTCCCGCTTGCGGCCTTCTCGTAGGGGCGGCCTGTATGGCCGCCCGGACCGGGTTCCGATTCGCCCCGGGGCGTGCTTTTCATTGGGCGGTTTTCTGCGCGCTGCTGTCCTCCAGCAGCGCGTCGTAGGTGACGCCCAGGGCGTCGCGAATGGCGCGAAGCTGGGTCGCCTGAATATGCTGGACGCCCCGTTCGATCTTGACCAGGCATTCCCGGGTCATGGGTATCCCCTCCAGCTGCACCAGCCGCACCAGCTCCGTCTGCCCCATGCGCTTCTCCAGCCGGAGCCGCCGAATGTTGGCCCCAATGCAAATCCCATCCTGCTTAATCTTCTGTTCCTCCATGGCAGCCTCGTTCCGGACCCATTGGGGTCCTTTTTTCGTATAGGACACAATTCCCTGCTCCGAAGCCCAGCAAACATCATAAAGCGGGAACAGGGGCAATCCTGTTCCCGCTTGGTTGGACTGCGGCCAGAGCCGGGTCTGCGTTTACATCCCTGCCATCAGCACGGCCATGACGGCCTTGATGGTGTGCATACGGTTTTCAGCCTCGTCGAAGACGATGGACGCCTCGCTCTCGAAGACCTCGTCGCTGACCTCCATATCCTGGCGGCCGAACTTCTCGCCCATCTCCTTGCCGATGGTGGTCTTGAGGTCGTGGAAGGCCGGGAGGCAGTGCATAAACCGGCACTGGGGACCGGCCTTGGCCATGACGGCGGCGTTGACCTGGTAGGGGCTCAGGTCGGCAATGCGCTCGGCCCAGACCTCCATGGGCTCGCCCATGGACACCCAGACGTCGGTATAGATCACCTGGGCGCCCTCCACGGCGGCCATGGGGTCCTCGGAGAAGGAGATGGTCGCGCCGGTCTCGGCGGCAATCTTCCGGCAGGTCTCCACCAGGGCCGGGTCGGGGAAGTACTTCTTCGGCGCGCAGGCCACGAAGTCCATGCCCATCTTGGCGCAGCCCACCATCAGGGAGTTGCCCATATTATACCGGGCGTCGCCCATATAGACCAGCTTGACGCCCTTGAGCTGCTCGAAGTGCTCCTGGATGGTCAGGAAGTCGGCCAGAATCTGGGTGGGATGGAACTCGTTGGTCAGGCCGTTGAACACCGGCACCCCGGCGTACCGGGCCAGCTCCTCGACAATTTCCTGGCCGAAGCCCCGGTACTCGATGCCGTCAAACATCCGGCCCAGGACCCGGGCCGTATCGGCGATGGACTCCTTCTTGCCGATCTGAGAGCCCGAGGGGTCCAGGTAGGTGACGCCCATGCCCAGGTCATGGCCCGCGACCTCGAAGGCGCAGCGGGTCCGGGTGGAGGTCTTCTCAAAAATCAGGGCGATATTCTTGCCCTGGAGGACCTGATGGGGGACACCCGCCTTTTTCTCGGCCTTGAGCTTGGCGGCTACGTCCAGGAAGTGCTCGATTTCGGCGGGGGTGAAGTCCAGTAATTTCAGAAAATGGGTATGCATCTCAGGCGTCCTCTCTTTCATGGATAAAGGCTTGGAGCAGCTCCAGCTGCTTCGTGGTGCCGGCAACGCTGGGGCCGCCGTAGCTATTGCGCTGGCTGACGCAGGTCTGGAGGTCGATGGCCTCATAGACGTCGGCGTCGAAGAGCGGATGGGCCGCCCGGAACTCCTCCAGGGTCAGGGCCTCCAGAGTCTTCCCGGCGGCGGTACAGGCGTAGACCAGCTGGCCCACGGCCTTATAGGCGTCCCGGAAGGGCACGCCCTTCTTGGTCAGGTAGTCGGCGCAGTCGGTGGCGTTGATAAAGCCCTTCTTGGCCGCCGCCAGCATGTGATCGGGCAGGACCTTCATGGTCTCCAGCATGGCGGTAAACACCGGCAGGCACTGCTTCACCGTATCCACAGCGTCGAAGACCGGCTCCTTGTCCTCCTGCATATCCTTGTTGTAGGCCAAGGGCAGGGACTTCATGGTGGTCAGCAGGCTTACGAGACTGCCGTAGACCCGTCCGGTCTTGCCGCGGACCAGCTCGGCCACGTCGGGGTTCTTCTTCTGGGGCATGATGGACGAGCCGGTGGAATAGGCGTCGTCCAGCTCGATGAATTTGAACTCCCAGCTGCACCAGAGGATAATCTCCTCGGAGAAGCGGCTCAGGTGCATCATCACCATGGACAGGGCCGACAGCAGCTCGATGACATAGTCCCGGTCGCTGACGCCGTCCAGGCTGTTGGCCATGGGGCCGTCGAAGCCCAGGAGCGAGGCGGTCTCGAACCGGTCGATGGGATAGGTGGTGCCTGCCAGCGCGCCGGAGCCCAGGGGGCAGAGGTTCATGCGCGTTTTGCAGTCCTCCAGCCGGGTCACGTCCCGGGAGAACATGGAGGCATAGGCCAGCAGATGCTGGGCGAAGGTGATGGGCTGAGCCCGCTGCAGGTGGGTATAGCCGGGCATCACGGTCTTCTGATGCTGGGAAGCCGTGGTATAGAGGACCTGGAGCAGGTCCAGCAGCATCTTCCGGATCTCGGCGATCTCCTGCCGCAGATAGAGCCGCAGATCCACAGCCACCTGGTCGTTGCGGCTGCGGGCCGTGTGGAGCCGCTTGCCGGCGTCGCCGATGCGCTGGGTCAGCAGGACCTCCAAATTCATATGGATATCCTCGTTGTCGGCGGTGAACTGGATCTTGCCCGCCTCCACGTCGGCCAGAATAGATTTCAGGCCCTCGGCGATGGCGGCGGCGTCGGCCTTTTCGATGACGCAGGTATCGCCCAGCATCTGGGCGTGGGCCTGAGAGCCCTGGATATCCTCCCGGTACATCCGCTGGTCAAAGGAGATGGAGGAGTTGAAGTCGTTGACAAGGGCGTCGGTTTCCTTCTGAAACCGCCCGGACCAGAGTTTCATGAAATCACCTCATGGTAGAATGAAAGTCAGAGTATGGGGTCTGCTCTGCGGCAGAATGAGGGCGGATGCGTCCGCCGAAGGTACCGTATTCGCGGCAGCCGAGGCTCCCCTGTGCAAGGGGAGCTGTCAGGCCGCAGGCCTGACTGAGGGGTTGTAAGCCTGCAATCACGGCAAGCTCTGATCCCCTCCGTCACGGCTTCGCCGTGCCACCTCCCCTTGGTCACCAAGGGGAGGCTTTTCGGTCGGAAATACCAAAACCCGGCAGGGAAGGTGGGTTCCCTGCCGGATGGGGTGTTTCTTACAGCAGACCCTGCTCGGCCATGGCCTGGACCTGGGTGGGCAGGCCGAAGAGGTTGATAAAGCCGGTGGCGTCGGCCTGGTTGTAGTCGCTCTCGCCGAAGGTGCAGATCTTTTCGGAGTAGAGGGTGTTGGGGCTCCAGGCGCCGGCCTTGATGATGTTGCCCTTGTAGAGCTTCAGCTTGACCTTGCCGGTGACCTTCTCCTGGGTGGAGTCCACGAAGGCGCTGAGGGCCTTCCGCAGGGGGCTGAACCACAGGCCGTTGTAGACCAGCTCGGCGAAGGTGATCGCCAGCTTCTCCTTCTCGTGGGCGGTCATCTTGTCGAGGCACAGGGACTCCAGGTACTGGTGGGCCTTGTAGAGGATCGTGCCGCCGGGGGTCTCGTAGACGCCTCTGCACTTCATGCCGACCAGCCGGTTCTCCACGATGTCCAGGAGGCCGATGCCGTTCTCGCCGCCCAGCTTGTTCAGGGCCAGGATGATATCCTTGGCGGACATCTTCTCGTCATTGAGGGCCACGGGCACGCCCTTCTCAAACTCCAGCGTGATATAGGTGGGGACGTCGGGGGCCTGCAGGGGGCTGACGCTCATCTCCAGGAAGCCGGGCTTCTCGTACTGGGGCTCGTTGCCGGTGTCCTCCAGGTCCAGACCCTCGTGGCTCAGGTGCCACATGTTCTTATCCTTGGAGTAGTTGGTCTCCCGGCTGATCTTCAGGGGCACATTGTGGGCCTCGGCGTAGTCGATCTCCTCCTCCCGGGACTTGATGGACCACTCTCTCCAGGGGGCGATGATCTTCATGGTGGGAGCCAGGGCCTTCACGGCCAGCTCGAAGCGGACCTGGTCGTTGCCCTTGCCGGTGCAGCCGTGGCAGATGGCGTCGGCGCCCTCTTCCAGGGCGATCTCCACCAGCTTCTTGGCGATGCAGGGCCGCGCATGGGAGGTGCCCAGCAGGTACTCCTCGTAGACCGCGCCGGCCTTCATGCAGGGGATGATAAAGTCGTTGACGTACTCCTCGGTCAGGTCGGCCACGATGCACTTGGAGGCGCCGGTCTTGATGGCCTTCTCCTCCAGACCCTCCAGCTCATCGGCCTGTCCTACGTTGCCGGACACGGCGATGATCTCGGGATCACCGTAGTTCTCCTTCAGCCAGGGGATGATGATGGACGTATCCAGGCCGCCGGAATAGGCCAGTACGATCTTCTTGATATCCTTCTTTTCCATAGTATTAAACCTCCATGCGTCGGTGTTGTTCCTTGTTTGTGTATATATATTATATCATCATGCAAAAATATGCAACATCAATTTTGCACAAACCTCCCGGATTTTTTCAGAGCCCTTGTATATATATTGCCGCATATCCGTCATTATGCGTCCTATATACAGGCTATATCCCGTTGTTACCGGAAGGACGCCGGTTTTTTTAATGTATATTCTGCATGGACTTGCAAAGGCGGGCCCGGTCCGGTATACTGGAGAGCGGGGAGGTGAGGCCATGGCGTCCTTCACGCGGCGTGCGCTCCAGCAGACGCTTCTCACGCTGCTGGAGACGATGTCTCTGGACAAGATCACGGTCAAGGGCATCGTTGACACCTGCGGCATCAGCCGCAACACCTTTTACTATCACTATGAGGACATCCCGTCGCTGCTGGCGGACACCCTGGAGACGGAGTTCGCCAAGACCGCCCAATCCGGCGATCCGCTTTCCCGGCTGCTGACGCTGGTGGCGGAGCACCGGCGGGTTTTTGCGCACATCGACGGATCTCAGAGCCGGGAGCTGTTTCGGAAACGGCTGCGGCAGGCCATGGAGGCCAGCCTCCGGGAGGAGCTGGCCCGGCGGAGCCCTTCCCTCTCCCCTGCTGCCTTGGACACGCTGGCGATTTTCTTTACCGGGGGCTATGGCGCTCTGTTCATTCGCTGGCTGGAGCAGGGCGCGCAGGAGCCGCCCGCGGAATTTCTGACCCGGCTCAATGCGGTGCTGCCGCTGGTGGACGAGGCGGTTCGCCATGTTTCTCTGGGCAAACAGCCGTGATTGTTCAATTTTATGACAGATGGTCCGGACTGCCCAAATCCTGGGCAGTCCGGTTCTTTTGACCATGGCGTTTTTCCCCGCCCTGGGGTATTCTATCCTTAGAAACCAACCCGTCTGCAAGGAGGATGCACCATGCAAAACCCGTTTTCCCGTCTCCGCCGCGTCAAGGGGACGTATTTGATTTTTTCCATTTTATCGCTGCTGCTGGGTCTGGCCCTGCTGCTGTTTCCGGGAATCTCGTCCCGGGTGATCTGCTATCTGCTGGGCGGTCTGAGTCTGGCCTGGGCGGCGGTGAAGCTCATCGGCTACTTCACCAAGGACCCCTACCGGCTGGCCTTCCAGTTCGACCTGGCCCTGGGCATTTTCTGCCTGATCCTGGGCCTGGTGCTGATTTTCTTCTCCAAAGCGGTGCTGTCCTTCCTGCCGGTGATCGTGGGCATTTACACCGTGGTCAGCGGCGTGTTCAAGCTCCAGACGGCCTTTGAGGCCCGGCGCTTCGGCATCGGCAGCTGGATTTGGATGCTGCTGGCCTCGGTGGCGGCTATTGTCGTGGGCGCGCTGGTGCTGGTGCTGCCCTATCAGACGGCGCTGCTGGGCATCCGGCTCATGGGTCTGGCCATTCTGCTGGGCGGCATTGAGGACCTGACGGCCACGGCCTGCACGGTCAACACCAAAAAGCACGAAAACGGCGCCGTCATCGATGTGGACGATTTTTGGGAGGTCTGACATGGAACAGCTCTATATCTGGCTTTGGATTTTCTTCCTCTACGCCTTTCTGGGCTGGTGCTGCGAGGTGGTCTTCGCGGCGGTGAAGACCGGAAAATTCGTCAACCGCGGCTTTTTGCTGGGGCCGGTCTGCCCCATCTACGGCATGGGCGTGGCCCTGGTCCTCTGGGCCCTGCTGCCGCTGGAGCACAATCTGCTGGTGCTCTACTTCGGCTCGGTGCTGATTACCTCGGCCCTGGAGTTCCTGCTGGGCTGGATTTCGGAGAAGCTGCTCCACCAGCGGCTGTGGGACTACTCCGACATGCCCTTCAACCTCTGCGGCCATATCTGTCTGGCCTTCTCGCTGGTGTGGGGCTTTGCCTGCCTGCTGGTGGTACGGGTATTCCATCCGGTGCTGATGGGGCTGGTGGCGCTGATCCCCCACACTCTGGGCTGGATTTTGCTGGCGCTTTTCTCGGCGGCCTTCCTGACCGATCTGGTCCTGACGCTGATCGCCGCCCTGAAGCTGCCCAAGCAGGTCCGGGCCGTGGAGGATATGGAAAAGCTGCTGCGCTCCATCTCTGACGGCATCGGCGAGAGCCTCTACTCCGGCGTCACCAAGCTGGAGCTGGAGGACAAAAAAGAGGAATTCCAGGCGCGGATGGAGGAGCGCAACGCCAAAAATGCGGCCAAGCGTCAGGAATTGGAGGAGAAAATCGCCGCCTACCGGCGTATGGTCGGAAAAAACCGCACCTACCGCCGCTGGGTCAAGGCCTTCCCCCACCTTCAGAAGGAACGCCATCACCGGCGGCTGGAGGAGCTCCGCGCTTATATCGCCCGGCGTAACGCCGAACAGGATGAAAGAGAGGAAACGAAATGAGCCGACTGAAAAAGGGCGCATCGGAATTCGCGGCCCGGCGGTCCAAGGCCGTCCTGATCCTATACTTTGCTCTGCGTCTGATCGTGGGCGGTCTGCTGATCTACCATATCTTCCGGGGCAACTACGAAAGCGCCTTCACCTGCGCTTTGGCCCTGGTGCTCTTTGTGCTGCCCGCCCTGCTGGAGCGGCGGCTGCACATTGATCTGCCCAACACCCTGGAGATCATCATTCTGCTGTTTATCTTCGCGGCGGAAATCCTGGGCGAGCTCCAGAGCTACTATATCACCTACCCCTACTGGGACACCATGCTCCACACCACCAGCGGCTTTCTGACGGCGGCCATCGGGTTCTCCATGATCGACATACTCAACCGCAACAGCCGCACCAAGTTCCACCTGTCCCCCATCTACTGCGCCGTGGCGGCCTTCTGCTTCTCCATGACCGTGGGCGTACTGTGGGAGTTCTGGGAGTTCACCATGGACCGGCTGTTCCTGATGGATATGCAGAAGGACACCATCATCCACGCCTTCGCCTCCACGGCCCTGGACCCCACCATGCAGAACGTGGCCATTCCGGTCAAGGGCATCCAGGACGTGATTGTCAACGGCCAGTCCCTGGGGCTGGGCGGATATCTGGATATCGGCCTCTACGACACCATGGAGGATCTGTTCGTCAACTTCGTCGGCGCTGTGGTCTTCTCGGTGATTGGTTTCTTCTATGTCAAGCAGCGGGGCAAGGGCAAGGTCGCCCGGCAGTTTATCCCCACTCTGCTGGAGGAGGAACAGACGGAATAGAATCGAAAAACCGGCCTGTTCGGCCGGTTTTTTTGCGCGAAGAACGGTGTCGGCGAACTGCCTTGCACACGGCGGCTGGCGGGCCGATGGGGGCATCGGCCCCTACGCGGAAACCGAAGGCAGGCCTGTAGGGGCGGATTGTATATCCGCCCGAGCATGCCTGCGATTTTCGCCGCAGGCCCTCAGGTTCCGGCGGTGCGGTCAGGGCGCATATACAATGCGCCCCTACAGGGAAACCGGAGGCGGGCGGAGCCATCATACCCCGGCGCGAGTTGGTGCCTGGTTTCGGGCGGCCATTTAGGCCGCCCCTACGAGGAGGCCGGGGCGGGGCGCGGTTATTCCTTGGGCGGGGCGGAATAGAGATAGATGAACTGGTACTGGGCGCCCTCTTCATAGAGCTTCGCCTTTTGAAGCGCCTCGATGCTGCTCTCGTCCAGGGCCTTGGCCGACAGGGTGACCACGTCGCCCTCCTCGGCGGGCTGGGCGTCCACATCGGCGTAGAAGGCCTCCAGCTCCTCGCTGGTCAGGTCGGTTTTCAGCAGCATGGCGGCCATCATGCCGCCGTCGTCGGTCTTAGCGGCGTCCTGCTCGATGACCTCTGTATCCGCCGGCAGCGCGTGCTCGAAGAGCGGCGCGCCGAAGGCGTCGGCGGCCTTGCCTTCAAAGTATTTCGGCACCAGCATCACCAGGGCGAACGCCAAGAGAATGACCGCCGGGGCCAATAGTCTCAATTTCTCGTTTTTCATGGAATCTCCTTTGACAAGGGAACAAATATAGCAAAAGGACCGCTGGCGCGGTCCTCTGCTCATCTCAACATTACACCAGCTCGATGACAGCCATCTCGGCGGCGTCGCCCTTCCGGGGGCCGAGGCGGGTCACGCGGGTGTAGCCGCCGTTGCGGTCGGCGTACTTGGGCGCGATCTCACTGAAGACCTTCTTCGCCACGTCCTCCTTGGTGATGTAGCCAAGGGCCTTGCGGTAGGAGGCCAGGGTGTTCTTCTTGCCCAGGGTAATCATCTTCTCCGCGATGGGCTGCACTTCCTTGGCGCGGTAGAAGGTGGTTTCGATCTTGCCGTTCTCCAGCAGGTAGGTGGTCATGGCTCTCAGCATGGCCTTCCGCTGGTCGCTGGTTCTGCCCAGCTTACGAGTGCCAAACATGGGGTTTCCCTCCTTTATAAAAAGGTAACGCGATTAATTGTTGTTGCCGGCAGAGTCGTCGCTGGCCAGGCTCAGGCCCATGGCGGCCAGCTTGTTCTGCACTTCTTCCAGAGACTTTCTGCCCATGTTGCGGACCTTCATCATATCCTCGCCGGTCTTGGAGATCAAGTCCTCGACGTTATTGATGTTGGCGCGCTTGAGGCAGTTGAAGCTCCGGACCGAGAGATCCAGCTCTTCAATGGTCAGCTCCAAAACCTTGGCCCGAGGCGACTCGGCCTTCTCCACCACCGTGCTCTTGTTGGCCACGGCCTCGGAGAGGTCCGTGAACAGGCTCAGGTGGTCTGAGAGGATCTTGGCGCCCAGGCTCACGGCGTCGCGGGCCGTGATGGTGGAGTCAGTCCAGACCTCGAGGGTCAGCTTATCGTAGTCGGTCCGATTGCCTACACGGGTGTTCTCCACCGTGTAGTTGGCCTTGTAGACCGGGGAGTAGATGGAGTCAATGGCGATCACACCGATGGGCATCTGGGGGTTCTTGTTCCGGTCGGCGGGCACATAGCCCCGGCCGTGGCTCAGGGTGATCTCCATATTAAACGTCGCATCGGGACCCAGAGAGCAGATGTGCTGCTCCGGGTTGAGGATTTCCACCTCGCCGTCGGCCTTGATGTCGCCGGCGGTGACCTCGCACTCACCCGCTGCGTCGATATACACCGTTTTCACGCCCTGGCAGTGAAGTCTTGCAATGATCTTCTTCACGTTCAGCACGATCTCGGTGACGTCTTCCTTGACACCGGGAATGGTGCTGAACTCATGCTGGACACCGGCGATCTTGATGGAGGTCGCGGCGGTACCGGGCAGAGAAGACAGCAGGATCCTTCTGAGGGAGTTGCCCAGGGTCGTGCCGTAGCCGCGCTCCAGCGGTTCCACCACGTATTTGCCGTAGGAACTGTCTTCAGGGGAGTCGATGCATTCAATGCGAGGCTTTTCAATTTCTACCATGAATATTTTACCCTCCTTGCAACTGACGAAACTTCCGTTTCGCTGCCGATTTCAGCTTACCAATAACGAGGGCGGGACATTACTTGGAGTACAACTCGACGATCAGGTTCTCTGCAATCTCGAAGTCGATATCGTCTCTGGCGGGCAGGGCGATGACCTTACCCTGGAGATTGTTCTTGTCGCGGTCCAGCCACTTGGGGGCGGCCACGAAGGCGTCGTCTTCCTTCAGCTTCTTGAAGCGGTTGTTGGAGACGCTCTTCTCGCAGACGGCGATGACGTCGCCGGTGCTCACCAGGTAAGAGGGAATGTTGACGCGCTTGCCGTTGACCGTGTAGTGGCCATGGTTGACCAGCTGACGGGCCTCGCGGCGGGTAGCGGCAAAGCCCAGACGGTAGACCACATTGTCCAGGCGGCGCTCGATCAGGCTCAGGAGGTTCTCTCCGGTGTTGCCGTTCATGCGCTCGGCCTTCTCATAGTACATGTGGAACTGCTTCTCCAGGATGCCGTAGACGAACTTGACCTTCTGCTTCTCAGTCAGCTGCATGGCATACTCGGACTTCTTGGCACGGCGCTGGCCGCCGGGGTTCTTGTTGGAAGTCTTGGAGTAGCCCATGGCCGCGGGGGAGACGCCCAGCGTTCTGCAGCGCTTGAGAACAGGCTGTGTATTCTTTGCCATTGGTGATTTTCCTCCTTCTGCGAATTAGACGCGGCGTCTTTTGGGAGGACGGCAGCCATTGTGAGGAATGGGGGTCACGTCCTTGATCATGGTCACTTCCAGGCCCGCGGACTGCAGCGCACGGATGGCTGCCTCACGGCCCTGACCGGGACCCTTGACGAACACTTCAACGGTCTTCAGGCCACAGTTCTCGATGGCCGCCTTGGCAGCGGTCTCGGCCGCCATCTGAGCGGCATAGGGCGTGGACTTTCTGGAGCCGCGGAAGCCCAGACCACCGGAGGAAGCCCAGGACAGGGCGTTGCCGTTGGTGTCGGTGATGGTCACCATGGTGTTGTTGAACGAAGAGCGGATATGCGCAGCGCCCTTCTCGATATTCTTGCGCTCTCTGCGGCGCTTGACGACTTTCTTTGCATTTGCCTTGGCCATTGCGATATCCCTCCTTTACTTCTTCTTGTTGGCGATGGTCTTCTTCGGACCCTTGCGGGTACGGGCATTGGTCTTGGTTCTCTGACCGCGGACCGGCAGGCCTCTTCTGTGGCGCAGGCCACGGTAGCAGCCGATCTCAGTGAGCCGCTTGATGTTCAGGGCCACTTCGCGGCGCAGATCGCCTTCGATGGTATAGTGATGGTCGATGACTTCACGCAGGGCAGCTTCCTGGTCGTCGGTCAGATCCTTCACCCGGGTGTCGGGGTCGATGTTGGCCTTCTCCAGAATGTCCTTCGCGCTCTTGCGGCCGATGCCGTAAATATAAGTCAAACCGATTTCGATTCTCTTGTCGCGGGGCAGGTCAATACCAGCAATACGTGCCATATTTTAATGCGCACCTCCTATCAGCCTTGTCTCTGCTTGTGCTTGGGGTTTTCACAAATTACCATGACTCTTCCCTTGCGCTTAATGATCTTGCACTTCTCGCACATGGGCTTCACGGACGGTCTTACCTTCATACTGTTAACCTCCATACGAGACCATTGTCTCTCATTTACTTCTCCATGTGATCCGTCCACGGGTCAGGTCATACGGGGACATCTGGACCGTGACCTTGTCGCCGGGCAGGATCTTGATAAAGTTCATCCGGAGCTTGCCGGAAATATGCGCCAGAATGGTGTGGCCGTTGCCAATGTCAACGGAAAACATCGCATTCGGCAGTGCATCCACAACGATGCCCTCAAGCTCGATTACGTCGTCTTTTGCCAAGATCAATTAACCCCCTTGGTTTTGACTGTTGAATTGTTGACCAAACGTGGCCAAATCCCTGCGTAATTCGCTGTTGAGTACCTTGTCGCCTTTTGCGATCTTCTCGGCGACTCTCGATTCAGTCCGAGAGACTCTGCGGACATGTTTCAGCTTCTTTCGTTTGGGATTTTCCAGCTTCCTTCCCTTGCCGTCGGCCAGGAGCACGTAGTTCTCCTCCACGTCTATGACGTAGAAGTACTGCCCCTTGTCCCGGCCGGCCAGGGAAATAATAATGTCCGATTTGGAAATATCCATCTCAAAAGCCCTCGGTGACGGTGAGGATTTCCGGTTCGCCATCGGTGATGAGCACAGTATTTTCATAGTGGGCCGCGAGCTTTCCGTCCGTCGTGACGGTGGTCCAGTGGTCCTTGAGCACCCGAACTTCCCAGGTGCCCTGGTTAACCATGGGCTCAATGGCCAGGGTCATGCCCTTGACCAGCCTCGGTCCTCTACCGGGAGAGCCGAAATTCGGCACCTCCGGCTCCTCATGGAGCTTTTCGCCTACGCCGTGACCTACGAAGGCGCGCACCACAGAAAAGCCGTTCTGTTCCACGTAGCTTTGCACCGCGTGGGAGATATCGGACACCCGATATCCGTGCCGGGCGAATTTCAGGCCCTCAAAGAAGCTCTGTCGCGTGACGTCGATGAGCTTTTGTGCCGTGGGAGAGATGCTCCCGCAGGCAAAGGTGGCAGCACAGTCGCCGTGAAACCCCTTCCAGCAGGCTCCCACATCCACGCTGACGATGTCGCCCTCTCGGAGCTTGTATCCGCCGGGAATGCCGTGGATCACCACATCGTTGACGCTGATGCAGGCGCTGGCCGGATAGCCGTTATAATGCAGGAAGGAGGGTGTCGCACCCTGCGCCACGATAAAATCGTGGACTGCCTTGTCGATCTCCCGGGTGGTGATGCCGGGCCGTACCATTTCGCCTGCCAAAGCACGCGCTGCCGCGGTAATTTTACAGGCCCGGCGCATCACCAGGAGTTCTCGCTCGTTTTTAATTGGGATCATGCTTACATCCCCAACGCCTGGAGAATGTCTCGGGTGGCGTCTTCGATGGGCTGATTGCCCTCGACCAGCTTCAGCAGCCCCAGCTTGGCGTAAAAGTCTTTCAGGGGCTCTGTCTCTGCGTGGAACACGGTCAGACGGTTCTTCACCGTCTCGGGGTTGTCATCCTTGCGGATGGTCAGGGCCCCGCCGCACTCGTCGCAGACATTCTCCACCTTGGGGGGATTGGCAGTGATGTGGTAGCTGGCGCCGCAGCTGCCGCAGACGCGGCGGCCGGTCATCCGGCTCTCGATCACTGCGTCGAGAATTTCAATGGACACCACGGCATCGAAGTGAATGCCGCGCTGCTCCAGGGCCTCGGCCTGGGGGATCGTCCGGGGCATGCCGTCGAGAATATAGCCCTTGGCACAGTCCGGCTCGGCCAGCCGCTCCTCGACGATGCCGATGATGACATCGTCGGGAACCAGCTGTCCGTTGTCCATGAAAGCCTTGGCCTTGAGGCCGGTCTCCGTCCGGTTCTTGATGGCCTCGCGGAGGATGTTGCCGGTGGAGATGGTGGGGATCTCCAGCTTCTTGCTGAGGATCTCCGCCTGGGTCCCCTTGCCGGCGCCGGGAGCGCCCAACAGGATCAGCTTCATACTCGTCGCCTCCGATTACTCCAGGAAGCCCTTGTAATGCCGCATCAGCATCTGGGCCTCCAGCGCCTTGGTGGTCTCGAGAGCCACGCCCACCACGATGATGACGGACGTGCCGCCGATGGCCAGCTGGTTGTTGTTCACGATGGCACCCAGGGCGACGGGCACCAGGGCCACAAAGGCAAGGTAAATCGCGCCGAAGAGGGTGATCTTGTTGATGACCTTGGCGATGAAGTCGCTGGTGGGCTTGCCCGGACGGAAGCCGGGGATAAAGCCGCCGTTCTTCTTCATGTTGTTGGCGATCTCGATGGGGTTGAACTGGACTGCCGCGTAGAAGTAGCTGAAGGCGATAATCAGCAGGAAGTAGATCACGCAGTAGACCACGCTCTGGCTGGAGAAGACGTACTTGTTCATCCAGGCCCAGAAGCCAGTCTCAGCCACACCCACGAACGCCACAATGGTGGCGGGCAGGGAGACGATGGACTGGGCGAAGATGATCGGCAGAACGCCGGACATGTTGACCTTGATGGGCAGGAAGGTGCTCTGACCGCCGTACATCTTCCGGCCGACCATCCGCTTGGCATACTGCACCGGGATGCGCCGCTCGGAATTGGTGATAAACACGATGACGATGACCAGGGCCGCCACGCCGACCAGCAGCAGCACGGCGAGATACCAGGCCAGGGTGCCGGAGGCGAGACCGCTGATGAGGGCGCCAACCTGGCTGGGGATGCGGGAGATGATGCCCGCAAAGAGGATCATGGAGATACCGTTGCCGATGCCGAACTGGTCGATCTGCTCGCCCAGCCACATGACCAGGCAGGCGCCGCCGGTGAAGGTCAGGATGATGACCAGGGCATAGAGGAAGCCGGTATCGGTGAGGATGCCGTTGTAGTTCCGCAGCATCATATAGTAGGCCCAGCCCATGAGAAGGGCGATGCCCAGGGTGGTGTAGCGGGTGATGCGCTCCAGTTTCTTCTTGCCTTCCTCGCCGCCGTCCTTCTGCAGCCGCTCCAGATAGGGGATGGCAATGCACAGGAGCTGGATGATAATGGACGCGTTAATGTACGGCTGGATACCGAGGGCGAAGGTGGTCGCCTGAGAGAAGGCGGAACCAGACATCGCGTTGTACAGACCCAGGATCGTACCGGAGAGCTCGGCGTTGAAGTAGCTGGTGAGCATCTCCACATTGACGTAGGGGACGGGGATGGCCGCGCCGAGGCGGAAGATCAGCAGAATGAAGAAGGTGAAGATCATCTTCTTGCGAAGATCTGCAATTTTCCAGGCGTTGCGGATTGTGGCAAACACTTACACCACCTCGGCCTTTCCACCTGCCTGTTCGATCTTTTCTTTGGCAGAGTCAGAGAAACGGGCAGCCTTCACGGTGACCTTTGCGGTGAGAGTGCCGTTGCCCAGGACCTTCAGGCCATAGGGGCAGGCATGGAGAATGCCGGCATGGATGAGAGCCTTGGCGTCCACCACGGAGCCGTCAGCGAAACGGTTGAACACCGCGACGTTCACAGCGGTGAGAGGCTTGGCAAAAATGTTGTTGAAGCCGCGCTTGGGGATACGGCGAGCCAGAGGCATCTGGCCGCCCTCAAAGCCGGTGCGGACCTTGCCGCCGCTGCGGGCCTTCTGACCCTTGTGACCACGGCCGGCGGTCTTGCCGTTGCCGGTACCGGCGCCGCGGCCCTTCCGCTTTCCAACATGGGTGGAGCCCATGACAGGAGCAAGTTCGTTCAGGTTCATATCTTGCACCTCCTTATGCTTCCTCAGTGACCTGCAGCAGGTAGCCGATCTTGGCGATCTTGCCGCGGGTCTGGGTGTTGTCAGGCTGTACAACCTCCTGACCGATCTTGCGAAGGCCCAGGGAGTTTGCAGTGGCAATGTGCTTCTCGAGCCGGCCGTTGAGGCTCTTGACGAGTTTAATCTTCAGATTAGCCATGGGGAACGCCTCCTTAACCGACGATTTCTTCCACGCGCTTGCCCCGGATCCGGGCCACGTCCTCGGGACCACGGAGGGACATCAGGCCCTGCATGCAGGCCTTGACGACGTTCTGGGGGTTGTTGGAGCGCAGGCACTTGGAACGGATGTTGGAGATACCCACAGCCTCCATGACCGCACGGACCGCGCCGCCGGCGATGATGCCGGTGCCTTCCGGGGCGGGCTTGAGGAGCACGGTGCCGGCGCCGAAGATGCCGGTCACTTCGTGGGGGATGGTGGTGCCGTCCAGGGTGATCTTCACCATGTTCTTCTTGGCGTCGGCGATGCCCTTGAGGATGGCCTCGGACACTTCCGCGGCCTTGCCCAGGCCGTAGCCAACGGTGCCCTTGCCGTCGCCGACCACGACCAGCGCGCTGAACTTCATCACGCGGCCGCCCTTGACGGTCTTGGCGACACGGTTGAGGTACACAACCTTTTCGATAAACTCAGGCGCCTCGTGAGCGGCCTGTCTATCTCTATTGTAAGCCATTCGTTTTTCCTCCTCCGATTAGAACTTCAGGCCGCCTTCGCGGGCGCCCTCAGCCAGCTCTGCCACACGGCCGTGGAAAATGTAGCCGCCGCGATCGAACACGACTTCTTCAATGCCCTTGGCCACGGCGCGCTCCGCCACGGTCTTGCCGACCTTGCGGGCGGCTTCCTTGTTGCCGGCAGCGCCTTCAAAATCCTTGTCGAGAGTGGAAGCGGAAACGAGAGTGACTCCGTTCACATCGTCGATGATCTGTGCATAGATGTTCGCATTGCTGCGGAACACGTTCAGGCGAGGTCTCTCGGGTGTGCCGGAGATCTTGCCGCGCACTCTGGTATGACGCTTCACGCGGGCAGCGTTCTTGTTAAAAGTCTTTACCATGTTGGCACACCTCCTACTTATTTCTTACCGCCGGTCTTGCCTTCCTTGCGGCGAATGACCTCGGTGGTATACTTGATGCCCTTGCCCTTATAAGGCTCGGGAGGCCGCTTGCCTCTGACCTCGGCAGCAAACTGGCCGACCTTCTGCTTATCGATGCCGTGGATGATGATCTTGTTGGGGGTAGGAGCCTCGATGGTGATATCGTCGTTCTCCTCGACCACAACAGTGTGGGAGAAGCCCAGGTTCATGACCAGCTTCTTGCCTTCCTTCTGGACACGGTAGCCGACGCCGTTGACGTCCAGCTCCTTCTTGTAGCCCTCGGTGACGCCGACGACCATGTTGTGCAGCAGGGTCCGGCTCAGGCCATGGAGGCTCTTGTTCAGCTTCTCATCATTGGGCCGGGTGACGTGGGCCACGCCGCCGTCCACGGTGATGGTCATATTGGGATGGAATGCTCTTGTCAGAGTACCCTTGGGGCCCTTGACGGTGACCACATTGCCGGTAGCAACGTTGATCTCCACGCCTGCCGGTACGGTGATAGGCATTTTGCCGATTCTAGACATAATGGTATCCTCCTTCTTACCAGACAAAGGCCAGGACTTCGCCGCCGACGTGGTTGGCGCGGGCAGCGCGGTCGGTCATGACGCCCTTGGACGTGGAAATGATGGCGATGCCGAGGCCCTTCAGCACGCGGGGCAGCTCGTCAGCGCCGGCGTACACCCGCAGACCGGGCTTGGAAACGCGGCGGAGGCCGGAGATGACCTTCTCCTTGCCGGGGAGGTACTTGAGGGCAATCCGGATGACGCCCTGGGTGCCGTCCTCGATGACCTGGAAGGACTTGATATAGCCCTCGTCCAGGAGGATCTGAGCAATGGCCTTCTTCAGGTTGGAAGCGGGCACATCGACGGTGTCGTGCTTGGCCGAGTTCGCGTTCCGGATACGGGTCAGCATATCGGCGACGGGATCAGTGATTTGCATGGATAATATTCCTCCTATTTAGAAGTTACAGGCCTTGGCCTGTGAAGACGGCAGGGTATCAGAAGAATGTGAACCGAAAGTCCGCTGGGCCCCGGCCCCATCTTCTTCTGACTTCTGACGCCTTTTTTTATGGGTTTGCTCCCTCTTACCAGGAAGCCTTCTTCACGCCGGGGATTTCGCCCTTGTAGGCCAGCTCCCGGAAGCAGATACGGCAGATGCCGTAGTCACGCAGATAGGCATGGGGCCGTCCGCAGATCTTGCAGCGGTTGTAGTACCGGGTGGAGAACTTGGGCTCAGCCTTCTGCTTGAGAATCATCGCTTTTCTTGCCATTGTTGTCTTCCTCCAATCAAGCGTAGAAGGGGGCGCCGACCATGGTCAGCAGCTCCTTGGCTTCCTCGTCGGTGGCGGCGGTGGTGCAGATGCAGATGTCCATGCCGCGAATCTTGTCCACCTTGTCGTATTCGATCTCGGGGAAGATCAGCTGCTCCTTGAGGCCCATGGCATAGTTGCCGCGGCCGTCGAAGGAGTTGGGGTTGATGCCGCGGAAGTCGCGGACACGGGGCAGGGCCACGTTGAACAGGCGGTCCAGGAACTCCCACATCTTGTCGCCCCGGAGGGTGACCTTGACGCCGACGGTCTCGCCTTCGCGGACCTTGAAGTTAGCCACGGACTTGCGGGCCTTGGTGGTCACGGGCTTCTGGCCGGTGATGGTGGCGATGTCCTTGCAGATGGCCTCGATCTCCTTGGCGTTGTTCTTGCTCTCGCCGCAGCCGACATTGACGATGATCTTGTCGAGCTTGGGGATCTGCATAACGCTCTTGTAGCCGAACTTCTTCATCAGAGCAGGAGCGATCTCATCGGTATACTTTACTTTCAGTCTAGCAGCCATTTCTTGCTCCTCCTACTTACATGGTAGCGCCGCACTTCTTGCAGACGCGAACCTTCTTGCCGTCCTCGACCTTGGCGCCGACGCGGGTGGGCTTGCCGCACTTGGGGCACACCAGCATGACCTTGGAGGCATACATGGGGATCTCCCGGCGGACGATGCCGCCCTCTTCGCCCTGCTTGCGGGGCTTCACATGGCAGGTAGCCACGTTGACGCCTTCGACGACGACCTTCTTCTCAGCGGGCATGGCGGTGAGCACCTTGCCCTCCTTGCCCTTGTCCTTGCCGGACAGGACCACGACCTTGTCGTTCTTCTTGATATTCATTCTCAGCTACCCCCTTAGATGGTTTCGGGCGCCAGAGACAGAATCTTCATGAACTCCTTGTCACGAAGCTCTCTGGCCACGGGCCCAAAGATCCGGGTGCCTCTGGGGTTCTTGTCTTCCTTGATGAGAACGGCGGCGTTCTCGTCGAAGCGGACGTAGGTACCGTCGTTGCGGCGGACGCCCTTCTTGCTGCGGACGATGACGGCCTTGACCACGTCGCCCTTCTTCACGTTGCCGTTGGGAGCAGCCTTGCGCACGGAGGCGACGATCACGTCACCGATGTTGCCGTACTTGCGCTTGGAGCCGCCCAGGACACGGATGCACTTGATTTCCTTGGCGCCGGTGTTGTCGGCAACCTTCAAGAAACTTTCTTGCTGAAGCATGATTGCTGACCTCCTTACTTCGCCTTCTCAATGATTTCGACGAGGCGCCATCTCTTGTCCTTGGAGAGAGGACGGCACTCCATCACGAGAACCGTATCGCCGGCGCCCGCGAGGTTCTGCTCGTCGTGGGCCTTGAGCTTGTAGGTTCTCTTCATGATCTTCTTGTACAGCGGATGCTGCACGCTATCCTTGACCGCGACCACGATGGTCTTGTCCATCTTGTCGGAGACGACGGTGCCGACCCGGGTCTTGCGGAAAGCTCTCTTCATTTCGCTCATATGCGCTTACCTCCTTAGGCTTCGGGCCGAAGCTCCTTTTCACGTAAAATAGTTTTGACTCGGGCAATCTCCTTCTTGACAACAGCGATCTGCAGAGGGTTGTCAAGCTGATTGGTCGCGTGCTGCATTCTCAGGGTGAACAGATCCTTCTTGAGATCTGCCAGCTTCGTCTCCAGCTCAGCGGAGGACATGTTGCGGATTTCCTTTGCCTTCATCTTATTCACCACCATTCACGGTATCCAAGTCTTCCTTGGCCACGATCTTCGTCTTAATGGGCAGCTTGTGCTGGGCCAGACGAAGCGCCTCGCGGGCGACCTCCTCGGAGACGCCGCCGATCTCAAACATCACCTTCTGGGCCTTGACCACGGCGACCCAGTACTCAGGAGCGCCTTTACCGGAGCCCATACGAGTACCCAGGGCCTTGGAGGTCACGGGCTTGTCGGGGAAAATCTTGATCCAGACCTTGCCGCCACGCTTGGTGTAGCGGGTCATGGCGATACGGGCCGCCTCGATCTGGTTGCCGGTGATCCAGCCGGGCTCCATGGCCTGGATGCCGAATTCACCGTAGGCGACCTTGTTACCGCGGGAGGCCACGCCGGTCATGCGGCCTCTGTGGACTCTGCGGTACTTTACTCTCTTGGGCATCAGCATTAGCGGTTGCCTCCTTCCTTGCGGTCATAGGGTCTGCGCTCGCCGCCGTTGTTGTTGTAAGGGCGGCGGTTGTTGTTGTCGCGGCGGTCACCGGAGCCCCGGCGGTCGCCACGGCGGTCACCGCGGCGGTTGTCGCGGTTATCGCGGCGCTCGCGGCGGGCGGGTTCGGGATTGGCGGCGCGGAGGGTGGAGTTCAGGACCTCGCCCTTGTAGATCCACACCTTGACGCCGATGCGGCCGTAGGTGGTAGCAGCCTCAGCGAAGCCGTAGTCGATGTCGGCGCGCAGGGTCTGCAGGGGGATGGTGCCCTCGTGATAGGACTCGCTCCGGGCGATTTCAGCGCCGCCCAGACGACCGCCGCAGGAAACCTTGATGCCCTTGGCGCCCAGACGGGTCGCACGCTGCATGGCCTGCTTCATAGCCCGGCGGAAGCTGATGCGCTTCTCCAGCTGGGCGGCGATGTTCTCGGCCACCAGCTGGGCGTTCAGGTCGGGGCTGCGGACCTCGACGATGTTCAGAGCCACGGGCTTGCCCAGCTTGGACTCGACCAGCTGGCGCAGCTTCTCGATCTCCTGGCCGCCCTTGCCGATGACGACGCCGGGACGGGAGCAGTGGATGTTGATCTTGACCTTGGCATTGTCTCTTTCAATTTCGATCTTGGCGATGCCGGCGGCATAGAGGGTGGACTTGAGGTACTTACGGATGTTATAGTCCTCGACGATCAGATCACCGACTTTGTCGTTACGGGCATACCAACGAGAGTCCCAATCTTTGATTACGCCGACGCGCAATCCATGGGGATTAACTTTCTGTCCCATAGTTACCTCCTACTTACGCCTTCTCGCTCACACCGATGGTGATGTGCGTAGTTCTCTTCAGAATCCGATTGTATCTGCCCCGCGCTCTGGGCATACCGCGCTTGAGAACGGGGCCGGGGTTGGCGACAGCGGTAGAGACATAGAGCTTCTCAGCGTCCATGGCGTTGTTGTTCTCGGCGTTGGCGATGGCGCTTCTCAGGAGCTTGAGCACGGGCTCGGAAGCAGCCTTGGGGGTCTGCATCAGGTAGGCAGACGCGGTCTTGACGTCCTTGCCGCGGATCAGGTCGCAGAGGATCTTGACCTTCCGGGGGGAGACGCGCAGGTATTTCAGATGAGCTTTCGCTTCCATGATCTTGCTTCCTCCTTATTTCGCGTTGGAGGTCTTGCTGCCGGAGTGACCTCTGAAGGTTCTGGTGGGGACGAACTCGCCGAGCTTGTGGCCGACCATATCTTCCGTCACATAGACCGGCACATGGCGGCGGCCGTCGTGCACCGCGATGGTGTGACCGACGAAGGAGGGGAAAATGGTGGAAGCTCTGGACCAGGTTTTCAGAACTTTCTTCTCGTTCTTCTTATTGAGCTCATCGACGCGCTTGAGGAGCTCGGGCGCGGCGAAGGGGCCTTTCTTAATGCTTCTGCTCATGTCATATCCTCCTTACTTGCTGTTGCGGCGCTTGACGATGAACTTGTTGGTGGGGTTCTTCGTCTTGCGGGTCTTCAGGCCCATGGCGGGCTTGCCCCAAGGAGTGACAGGGCCGGGACGACCGACAGGGCTCTTGCCCTCGCCGCCGCCGTGGGGGTGGTCATTGGGGTTCATGACGGAGCCGCGGACCGTGGGACGGATGCCCATGTGGCGCTTGCGGCCGGCCTTGCCGATGTGGACGTTCTCGTGATCGAGGTTGCCCACCTGGCCGATAACGGCCATGCAGTTGGTGCGGATATACCGGACCTCGCCGCTGGGCAGACGGACCTGGGCGAGATCGCCCTCCTTGGCCATCAGCTGGGCGGCAGCGCCAGCGGAGCGGACCAGCTGAGCGCCGCGGCCGGGGTTGAGCTCGATGTTGTGGATCACGGTACCAACGGGGATGTTGGCGATGGGCAGGCAGTTGCCGGGCTTGATATCGGCAGCGGCGGAGGAGACGATGACGTCGCCGGCCTTGATGCCCACGGGAGCCAGGATGTAGCGGAGCTCGCCATCCTCATACTTCACCAGGGCGATATAGGCGCTGCGGTTGGGATCGTACTCGATGCGCTGCACGGTGGCGGGCATCTCGAACTTGTCGCGCTTGAAGTCGATGATGCGGTACTTGCGCTTGTTGCCGCCGCCGCGATGGCGGACGGTGATTCTGCCGTAGCTGTTGCGGCCGGAGTTCTTCTTGACATGCTCCAGCAGGCTGCGAACGGGCTTGGCTTTCTTATCCACTCCGTCGAAGGCGGAAACGGTCATGTTTCTTCTCGACGGGGTATACGGCTTAAAAGATTTGATCGCCATATTGCGTTACACTCCTATTCTGAGATTGAATTAGACCATGCCTTCGAAGAACTCGATGGTCTTGGAATCGGCAGTCAGCTTGACCATGGCCTTCTTATAGCTGGCGCGGCGGCCCGCAGGAGCGGCGCCCTGGCGCTTCATCTTGCCGTCCATACGCAGGGTGTTGACCTTCTCGACCTTGACGCCGAAGATCTGCTCCACTGCCTTCTTGATCTCGCTCTTGTTGGCGTCAACGGCGACCTGGAAGACGTACTTCTTGTCCTCGGTGGCCTCCATGGACTGCTCGGTGATGACGGGCTTCAGGATGATATCGTAAGCGTTCTTCATTACGCGAACACCTCCTCAATCTTGGCCAGGGCAGCCTGGTCGACGACCAGCTTCTTGGCGTTGAGAATGTCGTAAACGTTGATCAGGTTGGCGAAGGTCACCAGCACGCCGGGGATGTTCCGGGCGCTCTTGACCACGACCTGGTCGTTCTCAGCGGTGACCACCAGGGTCTTGCAGTCGGCGCCGACGGCGCTGAGGAAGTTCTTAAAGGTCTTGGTCTTGATGGAGTCCAGCTTGATGGCGTCGATGACGACGATCTCCTCGGCCTGGGCCTTGGCGCTCAGGGCGGACTTCAGAGCCAGACGCTTGACCTTCTTGTTGAGGGTGTAGCTGTAGTCGCGGGGCTTCGGGGCAAAGACGATGCCGCCGTGGGTCCACTGGGGAGCCCGGATGGAGCCCTGCCGGGCGCGGCCGGTGCCCTTCTGGCGCCAGGGCTTGATGCCGCCGCCGGAAACCTCGGCGCGGGTCAGGGCGGACTGGGTGCCCTGACGGCAGTTGGCCAGGTGGTTCTTCACGACGTCGTGGACAACAGCCTCGTTGGGCTCGATGCCGAACACAGCTTCGGAGAGTTCGATCTCGCCGACCTGCTTGCCGGTCATATCATAAACGTTAGTCTTAGGCATGATTTACGCTCCTCTCCTTAGCGGTTTCTCGCGGAAGCCTTCTGCGGATTGACACGGGCGGAAGCCTTCTGCGGGTTGGTGCTGATGCCGGCGCCGGCCTGCTTGACGCGGTTGTTCTTGACGGTGTTCTTGATGCACACGATACCGCCCTTGGGGCCGGGGATGGCGCCGCGCACGACGACCATATTGAGCTCGGCGTCAACCTTCACCACATCCAGGTTCTGGATGGTGACCTGCTCGACGCCCATCTGGCCGGCGCCGATCTTGCCCTTGAAGATCCGGGAAGGATCGGAGCAGGAGCCCATGGAACCGGCATGACGGTGGACAGGACCGCCGCCGTGGCTGGTGGGAGTTCTCTGAGCGCCCCAGCGCTTGATAACGCCCTGGTAGCCGTGGCCCTTGGAGATACCGGTCACATCGACCTTCTCGCCCGCGGCGAAGACGTCGGCCTTGACGGTGTCGCCCACGTTCATGTCGGCGGCCTTCTCCAGGCGGAACTCCTTGAGGAACTTCTTGGGAGCGACCTCAGCCTTCTTCAGGTGGCCGAGCTCGGGCTTGGTCAGCTTGGACTCCTTGACGTCCTGGAAGCCCAGCTGCACCGCGCTGTAGCCGTCGCGCTCGGTGGTCTTCTTCTGGACCACGACGCAGGGGCCGGCTTCAATGACGGTGACCGGAATGACCTTGCCGCTCTCATCGAAGATCTGGGTCATGCCCACTTTTTTGCCGATGATTGCTTTCTGCAGTTGCATTGTGTTTTCCTCCTAATTAAGGTTATTGGTTGGGAGACGTAGCCATTGGGTGCCATTGGTCTCGCAACATGACCCGTCCGTCCTCTTTCGTGACGGACCGTGGCGGGCAGCGATAAGGCAGTTGCCTTACAGCTTTATCTCAATCTCAACGCCAGCGGGGAGGTCGAGGCTCATGAGGGCTTCCACGGCCTTCTGGTTGGGGTTGAGGATATCGATCAGTCTCTTGTGGGTCCGGCGCTCGAACTGCTCACGGGAGTCCTTGTACTTATGGACAGCGCGAAGGATGGTGACGACTTCCTTCTTGGTGGGCAGCGGGATGGGGCCGGAGACGCTGGCGCCGTTGCGCTTGGCAGTCTCGACGATCTTTTCCGCGCTCTGATCGATGAGCTGGTGATCGTAAGCCTTCAGCCGGATGCGGATCATTTCCTGGTTTGCCATTTTGGTGTTTCCTCCTTGAAAACGTACTCAGTGATGTTGTCCCTGGGTACGGTCGAGAACCTTTATCCGCTAGGCCGTGTGTATCATTCCGCCCCACAGAAAAAGGCCGACATGTGCCGGCCGAACATCCGAAACGCGGCGATATACTCCCGTAAACCGCCCGCAGATCGTGGTTCTCAGCCGCCCGATGACCGGACATACTCTGCGGAAGTTACCGTGTTTCCACGCAATCTCCCGCTTCATCGCATACTGCGCCTATTCCTCTTGAACACGCGCTCAATTATAATACAGGATCTTCCTCCGATTGTCAAGGCTATTTTCTATTTTTTCAATAAATTTTTGAAGCTTTTTTCTGTAAAAATGCTAAGCGTCCCGCCGCCCCATATCCCGCCGCCGCGCAGCCCGCGTCACCCGCGGATTTTGATGGATCGGCCCGGCGAAATACGCTCACGGCTTATCGCACGCTCCGTCTCCCCTATATTATTAATAGTATAGGGGACGAGCATTCCGGCGTCTTTCGCGCTTTCGCCTCCCGCAGCAAAGGATCTCCGGGAGCCGCCCTTCTATTTGCCGTCACGGCTCCATACACGGCGCCCCCGCTTCCGGAACTCCTATTGGACCAGATGCGGGGGTGTTTGGGAAGTTATTTGACAGTCTGAGCGAGGTCCGCATGGCCCTCCCGCTAATTCCGGGCGGGCTTCGTCACGGCGCGTGGGGGAGGTTCCAATGATAATATGTAGCCAGCATCCGGAGCACGAAGACCAGGACGATGACGGAGCCGGAGGCAATGAGCTGGGTGGACCCCAGGCGGTAGAGAATCACGTAGAGGCAAGCGCCCAATATCACCGGCAGGGCATAGACATGCTTGCGCAGCACCACCGGCATTCGCATAACGAAGAGGTCGCGGATGACGCCGCCGCCGATTCCGGTCATGAGGCCCAGAAACACCAGCAGGAAAGCGTTGTCGGCATAGCCCTCATTGATACCGGCCTGCACGCCGGCCACGGTGAAGGCGCCCAGGCCCAAGGCGTCAAAAATATTGGCCAGAGCTTCAATTTTCAGCTCATAGTCGTGGTAGCGGCCGTGGGAAAGGACGGCGACCAGGAACACCAGCAGAGCCGTGACCACCGCGACCAGCAGATACCGGTAGTCCCGGAACATGGTCGGCGGAATGTGTCCGATAATCAGATCCCGGACGACGCCGCCGCCCAGGGAAACCGTCACGGCGACCAGGATAACGCCAAAGATATCCAGCCGGTATTTGAGTCCCACCAGCGCGCCGTTGAGGGCAAAGGCAACCATGCCGATCATTTCCACGGCTGTAAACAGCAGCATCGACCAGTCCATTCTCAGCCCTCCCCGGTCATGGGGACGCCGTTGAGCACGGCGCCGACGAGAACATCGTTGTGATAGGTGAGCTTCAGCGAGAAAAATGGCGCGTCCTCGGCCAGCAGCCGCAGAAAAATCCGGTCGCCCTCCCAGAGGTTGAGGCTGCCGATCTGGTCCTTGGGAATCCAGCGGAGCTCTCCTTCGTCGCAGTCCCGGAGCGTTCCCTCCCAGCCGTCGGCGGTGAAGAGGTGCATATATTCGGCCTCGTCTTCGTTGTAGCAGAAGGTGACGACGCCGCGGTACTGCCAGCGGGTCAGCGCCAAGCCCGTCTCTTCCCGGACCTCCCGCAGAAGGCAGTCCTCGGGGCTCTCCTGAAACTCAAACTTTCCGCCGACGCCGATCCATTTGCCGTGATTGACGTCGTGATTCTTTTTGACCCGGTGGAGCATCAGGTATTCCTGCCCCCGGGCGAGATAGCACAGCGTGGTATTGACCATCCGTGACCCTCCCTCAAATATCTGAAGATATTATACCATGGGTGCCGTGGAAACGCAATCTACCGGCATGATTCGGTAAAACATACAAAAAAAGAGCAGAAAGATTAGAAAGCCTGCCGGTTGAGAAAGGGCAAGCCTCTGTGTTAAAATACAACTGTATTATAGCTGTCCCTTGGTACTCCACTGAATACCTCCGGGCGGTGAAAAAAAGGAGGAAAAATCACCATCCGCCTGACTAGCGGTACGGCAGTGTGGAGACCTGTCGTAATACTGCGCCCGTCTCAGCATGGGGCAGTGAGATCACAGCTTGCGGAGGCACTGTGATCATAGTCGTAAACGCATGGCAAAAGTTATCCTGAAGAACGTCAAGAAGATCTACCCCTTTATCAGCGGCGAGAGCAAGAAGAGCAAGAAGAAGAAGGACGACGAGCCCCAGAAGGAAAAGGCCAATCTGCAGATTACCGATAAGGGCGTTGTGGCGGTGCAGGAGTTCAACCTGGAAATCGCTGACAAGGAATTTATCGTTCTGGTCGGCCCCTCCGGCTGCGGCAAGTCCACCACCCTTCGCATGGTCGCCGGTCTGGAAGAGATTTCCGAAGGCGAGCTGTGGATCGGCGACAAGCTGGTCAACGACGTGGCCCCCAAGGACCGCGATATCGCCATGGTCTTCCAGAACTACGCTCTGTACCCCCACATGACCGTGTATGACAACATGGCCTTCTCTCTGAAGCTGAAGAAGACGCCCAAGGATGAGATCGATCGGAAGGTCCGTGAGGCTGCCGAGATCCTGGATATCACCCAGTACCTCAACCGTAAGCCCAAGGCTCTGTCCGGCGGTCAGCGCCAGCGTGTTGCCATCGGCCGTGCTATCGTCCGTGATCCTCAGGTCTTCCTGATGGACGAGCCTCTGTCCAACCTGGACGCCAAGCTCCGGAATCAGATGCGTGCTGAGATCATCAAGCTGCGGCAGAAGATCAACACCACCTTTATCTATGTTACCCATGACCAGACCGAGGCCATGACCCTGGGCGACCGTATCGTCATCATGCGCGACGGCTTCATCCAGCAGATCGGCACGCCTCAGGAAGTGTTCGACCATCCCGCCAACCTCTTCGTGGCCGGCTTCATCGGCACCCCGCAGATGAACTTCTTCGATGCCACCCTGGAGAAGAGCGGCGATACCTACTATGTCAATACCTGCGGTGTCCGCATTGACCTCCCCGCCGACAAGCAGGCCAAGCTGAAGGCCGGCAACGTCAAGCCTCAGCCCATCACCCTGGGCATCCGGCCTGACCACATCGTCCTCTGCGACGCCAAGGCGCCTCATGCCATCGACGCCCGCGTTGACGTCACCGAGCTCATGGGCAGCACCATTCACATGCATGTCAACATCAACGGCAAGGATGCCATCGTCATCCTGCCCACCATCGACCTTGCCAACGAGAACAAGAACGGCTTCAACTATGGTGATAAGATTGATATCACCTTCGGCGGAAATGTCGTGCATCTGTTCAGCAAGGAAGACGAGAAGAACCTCATCTGATTTTCCCCCCTCAAACCAAACCAGCCGGCCCAATCGGGTCGGCTGGTTTTTTGTGTGTGAGGCCGGTTTGTTCGGCGGGGGTGCGGCACGGGCGGCCATAAAGGCCGCCCCTACGCCGCGATTTTGGTTTCCTCGTAGGGGCGGGGTTGATCCCCGCCCGGAATCAGGCGCGATGCCTGTCGGGTTTGATGGTTGTCCGGAACATTCGGCGGGGGTGTATCTGAGCGGCGTCTATGGCTGGACGGTGATGGCGGTTCGGGGGACGTGGGACCAGTCGAAAACCGCGACCAAATCGCGGGCGGTAATGGGCTCCGGCTTCTCCAGCAGCCCGGCCCAGCGGGCCAGCAGGCCCAGGATCTCATCAGGGCGCTTCTCCTGCCGCAGAAGGCCCAGATCCATATCCCGGTCCCGTTTGCTCAAGCGGCGGCCGTCGGCGGCTATCAGCAGGGGCACGTGGGCGAAGTCCGGGGCCTGCAGCCCCAGACGATCATAGAGATAGAGCTGGCGGGGCGTGGAGGACAGCAGATCCAGTCCCCGAACTACCTCGGTGACGCCGGCAGCTGCGTCGTCCACCACCACGGCCAATTGATAGGCATAGACGCCGTCCGCCCGGCGGATGATAAAATCGCCGCAGTCCTGGGCCAAATTCTCCCGATAGGGCCCCTGAAGCCGGTCCTCCACAGCCCAGACCGCATCGGGGACCTTCAGCCGCCAGGCAGGCGCCTTGGTTTTTTGGGCCCGCTGTGCCGGCGTCAGGTTCCGGCAGGTACCGGCGTAGAGCACCCGGCCGTCGGAGGCATGGGGGGCCGAGGCCGCATGGAGCTCGGTGCGGCTGCAATAGCAGGGGTAGACCAGGCCCTGGGCCTCCAACGAGGAAAAGGCCTCGGCATAGGCGGCGGTCCGGCGGCTCTGGGGCGTCTGCTCCCGGTCCCAGTCCAGGCCCAGCCAGCGGAGATCCTCTTTGAGGGTCTCCGCATACTCCGGCCGGCACCGGTCCGGGTCCAGGTCCTCGATGCGCAGGACCATCTCGCCGTCCTGACTGCGGACCGAAAGCCAGGCCAGCAGCGCCGCGAAGACATTGCCCAGGTGCATCCGCCCCGAGGGGCTGGGAGCGAACCGCCCCACCACCTTATTCATAGCTTACCTCCGAAATCTGGGCATAGATCGCCTCTGCGCCGTCAAAGCCGAAGAAGTACGTCTGATCCGCCGTCTCCAGCACCAGGAAGGGCGGCTCCTTGGGGTTGAGACAGAACTTGGCGCTGCCGTAGCCTTCCACGGTGAAGCCGCCCTTGAGCAAATTCTCCAGGCCGGTACCGGCCACCCGGCGGCAGGGCGGCAGCTCCTCCAGCAGTTCCGCGCCGGTCACCTGGTCCAGGTCCACCCGGTAGGTGGTCAGAGCCTGGGAAACCGTCAGCGTGCCATCCTCCAGGGTCCACTCGATCGGCAGGAACTCCTCCGCCATCAGCCAGACGCCCAGCAGCGGCAGCAGCAGAACGAGCGCCGCCGTAATGCCCATGAGCCACTTGGCAGCGGGCCGGGCCAGATTCATGGACATGCCCATGCCCACCCGCTCGTTGACCATCAGATGGGTGTTGTTGGGGTTGTAGTAGAACATGCCCCAGATCCAGTAGTCGTCCTCGTCCACCAGGGGCATCTCGGTGCGGCCCAAGGTCAGGCGTCGCTGGGCGCGGCGGGCGGCGAATTCGGTCTGGAGGCTGGCCACCAGCAGCCCCACGGTGTAGAGCCCGGTCCAGACCATGTACCAGCCCATACTCGAGCCGGTGGACCAGACAGCCAGGGAATAGGCCGCGGTCAGATAGGACATCAGCAGCCAGCATTTGGTCCAGTTGTACCGCCGGACCCGGGTCAGGGCTGCGGTGAGGGTCTGGTCGGCGTCCAGCGCATCCAGCCGCTGCCGGAAGACCAGGGGATAGAACGCAAGGCTCATGGCAGTGACGAAGACGCACATGCCCACGGTGATTCCCAGGACCATGGCCTCCTCGGCATCCCAGGGGTCCAAGGCCAGGGAGATCAGCGGCAGCACCGAGAGCAGCACCGGCGGCAGGAACCACATGGTCGGCGTCCGCTTCATGGGCTTGGCGGGCGGCAGCTGAACCACGGTCTGCCCCTGCGTGGGCGTATACCAGCCACGGTCCTTTTTCAGAGCCTTCAGCTTGTTGTGCGCCTGGCCAAAGCACCAGAACGGGAGAACCAGGGCAGCGATCAGCCAGAGGCAGCCCAGGGTGGTGACGATGGACACCCAGGGCAGTACAGCGATGAATACCATGATGACGGTGAGCACCAGGAAGATCCAGGTCAGCTTTTTGCGGTAGGCCCGGCAGATGCCCTCCACCTCCGGCGCGTTTCGGCCCTCAGGCGTCAGCGTCACGGACAGAATCAGGTTGTTGCGCTCCTTAGAGCTGTTGCGCAGCACGGCATAGAGAATGGGCAGGGCCAGATAAAAGCACGCTGCCAGAAAGAGATTGCCCCAGGACATAGAGATCCTCCTCTCACATCTCGCCGTAGGTCCGGCGGCACAGGTCCAGCACCGTCTCCAGGGGGACGCCGGCAGCCCGGGCCTCGGAACAGGCCAGCTCCAGGGCGGCCCGGGTGGCGTCGGAAAGGGCTCCGGTCTGACAGGGGGCCACCACGGTGCCGCTGCGGCGGTCGGCCTGGAGATACCCCTCCTGCTTCAGGAGACCGTAGGCCTTGTTGACGGTCATCATATTCACACCCAGATTTTCAGCCAGGGTGCGGATGGGCGGCATCTGCGTCCCCGGCGGCAGCTCTCCGGCGGCAATGCCCCGGACAATCTCATTGCGAATCTGCTGGTAGATCGGCATCTCCAGCGCGAAGTCCAAGTGCAGCAGCATGAGGCTCCCTCCTTTGCATCTATTGTATTATTAAGTATAATGCAATAGATACAAGTTGTCAAGGGGCGGTAACCGGACTTGCGCAGCGGCGGAAGCTCTGCTATAATAAAGTGAATTCTCCGGAAAGGAGGCCGCACCGTGTCCGAACATCTCACCCATGAGGAACTGCATCAGCTGGGGATTGCCCATGACCACGGCCATGGCCACACCCATTCCCACGAGCACACCAAGGCCGTCTTGAACCGTATGGCTCGGATCATCGGCCATATGGAGTCCATCCGCCGCATGGTGGAGGACGGCCGGGACTGCAGCGAGGTTTTGGTCCAAATCGCCGCGGTCAAATCGGCCATCAACAACGTGGGCAAGGTGATTTTGCAGGATCATATCCGGCACTGTATCGTCGATGCCGTGGAGGAGGGCGACGAGCAGGCCCTGGAGGACCTCTGTTCCGCCATGGATAAGTTTATGAAATAACCGGCGAGCATCCCGATAAATGCGGAAAGCCCCGGCACAGTGCAGAAAGACAGCTTCTGCTCTGCGCCGGGGCTTATTTTGCTTTGTCCGGCGGTGCGGGCGGGCGGAACCATCGTACCCCGGCGGGAATCGGGACCCGGTTTCGGGCGGGCATAAAGCCCGCCCCTACGACGAGGCCGTGAGCGGGTCCGTAGGGGCGGATTATATATCCGCCCGGGCAGGCCTGCGATTTCCGAAGCATGCCCGGTGATCCCGGGGGTGCGGTTTGGCGGGGTGTGGGCACCCCGCCAAACGGACCAGGCCGAAAGTGCGGCGTAGGGGCGGCCTTTATGGCCGCCCGTGCCGCGCCGCCGCCGACCGCGCTTCGTAGGGGCCGATGCCCACATCGGCCCGCTCGGTATCGACATCCAAGGCAGTCCGTTAACCGCACCCACCGTAGGGGCGCGCATGGCGCGTCCGTATCCAGTTCCCGCAACCACCGGGGCCCCGGATATACCGTACCTGGTTCCGGGCGGATATAAAATCCGCCCCTACAACATGGACGGAGGCCGGTGCGCCCGGCGGACTGCCCCGGACCCAGGGGCTGGCGGGCCGATGTGGGCATCGACCCCTGCGGGGCGGAAAGACGGTTTCGACACGCAGACAGGGGCTGTCTCTTCGTGAGACAGCCCCTGTGGGATGGAGCGGGATACGGGAGTCGAACCCGCCTGTGCAGCTTGGGAAGCTGCCATTCTACCGATGAATTAATCCCGCATAGCTTTTATATTTTATCATCTCCGCATAGGAAATGCAACCGTTTTTTTGTCACGGTCCGGAGAAAATACTTTTCCCCAGCCTTCTCCAGGCCTCGGGGCGGTCCCGCAGGCTTCGCGCCGGGGCGGGGTGGTTCAACAATCCCTCCAAAAATTAACCCGGTGGACAAACCCGCGGCCAAGGGCTACACTGGGAGGGAATGTTTGAGAAAGGTTGTGCCGTCTATGCGTGTTCCACTGTCCAGCGTTGCCGCAGCCGCCGTCCCGTCTCCGGGCGCGGTACTGCTCTATCTCGACGACTTTGCGGGAGGATTATGCCGCCCGGTGGTGGCGGAGGGGCAGACGGTGCGGCTGGGGGACCCGGTGGGCGTCAGCGACGGCGGCGCATGGGTCCATACCTCCGTGTCGGGCACGGTTCGGGCCGTCAGAAGCGGGGCATTGATCGTCGAAAACGACTTCCGGAGCACCCCGGGCCGGTCGGTGGAGCCCCTCTCCAGCCTGGAGGGCGTGGCCCGGGAACCGGTGCTGCGGCGGCTGAGCCGGGCGGGACTGCTGACGGCCGACGGCGCGCCGCTGCCGGAGAAGCTCCAGCCCTGTCATGCCCTGGCGCTGACGGTTCTGACCGAGGCCGAGGCGGCGGTATACTTCGCGCTGCTCCACCAGGTGCTGGGGGGCGTCCGTGCCATGGGGCGGCTGGTGCAGCCGCGGAAGCTGCTGCTGTTTTACGACCGGCGGTTCCGGCCGGTGGAGAAGGCCGCCCGGCGGCTCCAGTTTCCCGTGGAGGCCGTGGCGGTGGACGGGGCGGCCCCGGAGCTGGACCAGCGTCTGACGGGCCGCAGGCTGGACGCCGGCGTCACCTGGGGCGACTTGGGCTGCCTGGTGTTCTCGCCCCGGGAGGCAGCGGCTCTTTTCGCGGCCATATACCTGGGGCAGCCCTATGTCCAGCAGGCCGTGGCCATCAGCGGCCCCGAGCGGCGGGAGTGGACGGTGCGCATGGCGCCCCTGGGGACCTCGGCGGCCCATCTGCTGGCGGCAGCCCATCGGACGGCTCCCACGGTTTTGCTGGGCGACGCGGCCACCGGTAGGATACTCCGCCGTCCGGATACCGCCCTGGGAAAGCGGGATGGCCTGCTGACCTGCCTCACCGGCAGGACGCTCACTCCAGCTGGTCCAGGTTGAGGCCGAAGCTCTCCAGGCAGTGGTCCATAAACCAGTGGAGGCAGGGAAGCTCCATCTCCCGCAATGCCGCCTCGGTCTGCCGGGCGGCGGATTCAAACTCGCTGTTGCCGGCCTTAAGCTCCTCGACGCATTTGATATAGGCCGAGAGTTTGTCGGCGGCCTTGACAATGGGGCGGACGGTCTCATCGGACTCGGTGAGCAGGGGCTCGTAGCCCGGCTGCAGCTCCGGCGGCAGCATGGACAGCAGCTTCCGTGCCGTCACGGCCTCCACGGCCTTGTAGGCGCTGCGGATTTCGGGGTTGTAGTATTTGATGGGCGTGGGCAGGTCGCCGGTGAGAATCTCCGAGGCGTCATGGAACAGCGCCGCCGCCGCGCAGCGGTCCGGATCAGCGGGCTGGTGCAGGATGTCCCGCTGGATCATGGCCAGCCCGTGGGCCAGCACCGCCACCATATGGCTGTGCTCCTGGACGTTTTCCTGGAAGGTGTTGCGCATCAGCCCCCAGCGGCCGATGTAGCGCATACGGGAGATCAGGGCGAAAAAACGATGCTGCATGGCAAGGCTCCTTATTAGGCCGGGACGAGATAGAGGTCCCGGCCTGTTTCGTTGGAATCTCGGGAAATCCCGGCTATTATACCACAATTGCGGGGAATTGAAAATGGGGAATCGGCTTGCAATTTGTCCGGGGCTATTGTACCATATACCAAAGGATGTGATACCATGAAGAAGATTCTGGCGGCCATGTCCGGCGGGGTGGACTCCGCCGCTGCGGTGCTGGCGCTCCAGGCCGAGGGCTACCATGTGGACGGAGCCACGATGCTGCTCCACCCCTACGGCGGGGCGGAGGCCGAGGAGGCGCGCCGTACCGCTGCCGCATTGGGGATCGGGTTTTACTGCTTCGACTGGCAGGACGAATTCCGCCGGGCGGTGATTGAACCCTTCAAGGCCGCCTATGGCCGGGGCGAGACGCCCAATCCCTGTATCTTCTGTAATAAGGCCTTGAAATTCGGCCGTTTTCTCGAGATGGCCCAGACCCTGGGCTATGACACCGTGGCCACCGGCCACTATGCCCGTCTGACCCGGGAGCACGGCCGCTGGCTCCTCTACACGGCCCGGGACGGGAAGAAGGACCAGACCTATATGCTCTATGGTCTGGCCCAGGACCAGCTGGCCCGGGTGATGTTCCCCATGGGGGATCTGAGCAAGGAGGAAGCCCGGGCCATGACCGCGGCCGCGGGGCTGACCGTGTCCTCCAAGCACGACAGCCAGGATATTTGCTTTATCCCCGACGGCGATTATCTGCGGTTTCTCCAGGAGGACGGGGCAGTGCTCCATCCCGGGCGGTTTGTCGGTCCCGACGGCGAGGATCTGGGACCGCATAAGGGCCTGGAGGCCTATACCACCGGCCAGCGCCGGGGCCTGGAGGTGGCCTATGGCCAGCGGATCTACGTCACCGGCAAGGACGCCGACGGCACGGTACGCCTGGGCCCCGACGAGGCGCTCTATCAGACCCGGGTGGCGGTGCGGGATGTGAACTTCCAGCCCTTCGACGCGCTTCATACGCCGCTCCGGGCCCAGGCAAAGGTGCGCTACAGCCCCCAGGCGGCCCCCTGTACCATCTATCCCACCGAAACCGGCGTGGAGCTGGTCTTCGACACCCCCCAGCGGGCTGTGACGCCGGGGCAATCCGCCGTATTTTACGACGGCCCCCTGCTCCTGGGCGGCGGTACCATCGCGGCCAAAGCCTCCCCTTGAGGGGAGGTAGCACGACGAAGCCGTGACGGAGAGGTGTGCCGCCCGCAGGGCGGCGGCGCGTCAGCGCCCTTTTGCACACGCCGGGATTTTGCGGCAAGTCTTTGGTGCGGTAACACCTCTCAGTCAGCCTACGGCTGACAGCTCCCCTCAAGGGGAGCCTGCCCGGACCGGGTGCAGTCCACGGGGAGCCTTGCACCCGGGGGTCAAGCGGACACGCATTGCGCGCCCCTACGGCGCGAAGCGCACTTTTTCATTCTTCGCTCTTCTCTATTCTCTTCCCCGCCCTTACTTCTCTTGGAAAGGAAATTTCCTATGAAGATATCTGTGAAAAAACTCCATCCGGCGGCGCGGCTGCCGGTTTATGCCACGGAGGAGGCCGCCGGGGCGGATCTCTGCGCCTGTCTGGAGGCCCCGGTGACCATCGGGCCCGGGGAGACCGTGGTGATTCCCACCGGTCTGGCCGTGGAGATCCCCCGGGGCTATGTGGGCCTGGTCTTCGGCCGCAGCGGTCTGGCCCTGAAGCGGGATCTGGCCCCGGCCAACAAGGTGGGCGTCATCGACAGCGACTACCGGGGCGAGCTGAAAACCGCCCTCCACAACCACGGGACGGCGACCCAGACCGTCGAGCCCGGCGAGCGGATTTCCCAGCTGGTCCTGGTGCCCTACCTGACGGCTCAATTCACCGAGGCCGATTCTCTGTCCGATACCCAGCGGGGGACCGGCGGCTTCGGCTCCACCGGTACGAGATAGGAGGAAGCTATGTCGGAATTTCTCCCCGTTTCCCGGAAGGATATGGAGGAGCGCGGCTGGAAGCAATGCGACTTCGTCTATATCGTCGGCGACGCCTATGTGGATCACCCCTCCTTCGGCCATGCCATCATCAGCCGGGTCCTGGAGGACGCGGGCTATAAGGTCGGCATCCTCTCTCAGCCCGACTGGAAGGACCCACAGTCGGTCCGGGCCCTGGGAGAGCCCCGGCTGGGCTTTTTGGTCACCGGGGGCAATATGGACTCCATGGTCAACCACTATTCCGTCTCCAAGCGCCGCCGGGACACCGATGCCTTTACCCCCGGCGGCGTCATGGGCAAGCGGCCCGACTATGCCGCCGTGGTCTACTGCAACCTGATCCGCCGGGCCTATCCCCACGCCACGATTCTCCTGGGCGGCATCGAGGCCAGCCTCCGCCGTCTGGCTCACTACGACTACTGGTCCGGCAAGCGCAAGCGGTCCATCGTCCTCGATTCCCAAGCCGACCTGGTGATGTACGGCATGGGAGAGCGGGCCGTGGTGGAGATTGCCGACGCCCTCAACAGCGGCATGCAGGTCAAGGATATCACCTGGATCGACGGCACGGTTTTTGCCTGCAAACAGCCGGATCAGGCGGTGGAATCCATCACCCTGCCGAGCTACGATGAAATCGTCCGGGACGGCCGAAAGTACGCCGAGAGCTTCCGCATTCAGTCGCGGAACACCGACCCCTTCACCGCCAAACGGCTGATCGAGCCCTATGGCCCCAACCTCTATGTGGTTCAGAACCCGCCCCAGAAGCCCCTTTCTCAGCAGGAGATGGACCGTGTCTACGACCTGCCCTACGCCCGGACCTATCACCCCAGCTACGAAGCTCTGGGCGGCGTCCCGGCCATCGCCGAGGTGAAATTCAGCCTGGTGTCCTGCCGGGGCTGCTTCGGCGCGTGCAGCTTCTGCGCCTTGACCTTCCATCAGGGCCGGATCATCCAGGCCCGGAGCCACGCTTCCATTCTGGCCGAGGCGGAAAAGATCACCGCCGACCCGGAGTTTAAGGGCTATATCCACGACGTGGGCGGTCCCACGGCCAACTTCCGCCAGCCCGCCTGCGCCAAGCAGCTCAGCAAGGGCGTCTGTCAGAACCGGCAGTGCCTCTTCCCGACGCCCTGCAAGAATCTGCGGGCCGACCACAGCGACTATCTGAGCCTGCTGCGGAAGCTCCGGAAGCTGCCCGGCGTCAAGAAGGTCTTTATCCGCAGCGGCATCCGCTTTGACTATCTGCTGGCCGATCCCAGCGATACCTTTTTCAAGGAGCTGGTCAAGTACCACGTCTCCGGCCAGCTGAAGGTGGCTCCGGAGCATGTGGCCGACGCGGTGCTGGACAAGATGGGCAAGCCCCGGCATCAGGTCTATGCGCGGTTCCTCGAGAAGTATCAGCGGCTCAACCAGCAGCTGGGGCTCAAGCAGTATGTGGTGCCCTATCTGATGTCCTCGCATCCGGGCTCCACCCTCAAGGAGGCCGTGGAGCTGGCCGAGTACCTGCGGGACCTGGGCTATATGCCCGAGCAGGTCCAGGATTTCTACCCCACGCCCTCGACGGTATCCACGGTCATGTACGATACCGGCCTGGACCCGCGGACCATGGAAAAGGTCTATGTGCCCACCAATCCCCATGAAAAGGCCATGCAGCGGGCGCTGATCCAGTATAGAAATCCGAAAAACTACCGCCTGGTCCACGAGGCCCTGGTCAAGGCAGGCCGCACCGACCTGATCGGCTTCGGCAAGCGCTGCCTGATCCCGCCCAGCCCCGGTGAAAAGCCGCGCCCCATGCCGAAAAAGACCATTATCACCCACCGCAACCCAAAAAAGCGCCGGCCGTGAGGCCAGCACAGCGTGTCGAAAAAGTCTTTTCGCCACGCTGTTGTCCCGTCGCAGACGGGACCAGAAGCTGTTTGTCGTACATATAAATGAACAGCGACTTGCCGCTGACAAGTCGCTGTTCTCATGTTGGCGTTACCTATCTTCCCGTGTAGGCAAAGTATTGTCCCAGCGGAGCTGGGACCAGAACTTCATATCATAATATGCAAAAAAACAGCTTGCCGGTGGCAAGCTGTTTTTTCTGTGTTGGCGTTACCTATCTTCCCGTGCAGTCACCCGCAAAGTATTGTCGGCGAA